>ERZ1643249.2182-NODE-2182-length-18583-cov-8.188579_pt1 | contig 18583 bp, 17 predicted proteins | sample MGYA00579263_ERZ1643249 | MGnify/ENA primary metagenome ERZ1643249 (study PRJEB29033, sample SAMEA4952264) | chicken gut metagenome | biome: Broiler Chicken; feature: Gastrointestinal Tract; material: Caecum | place: Ireland | collected 2018 | study: Broiler... | reverse complement strand
GTATCAACAATATTATTATTAATAAAAGTATTACCCTTATCAATATCCTGCATAATTAATTTACGTATAGCAGGAGACTGAGTCTCATTATATAAAAGTTGAAGTTGAGACATATATACAGAAATATCAACAGGTCTATCTGCAACAACTAACCAAAACTCAAAATCAATCATATTATAAAAATTCTTTAAACTAATTAACACATTATCTTGTGATTGCGCATCGAGAATAAAGATATTTCGAGGAGAAATTTTAACTCCAGATACCTTTAAATTATCATAAGTAACAATCATTCCATTTTGAATAGATTTTACAGGAAGCCAGTTCTCAGTAAAATTACTTCCAGTGATTTTCTTTGCCATTCATGAAACACCAACCTTTCCAATAGTACTTTTGATTTGTAGTACAAAACTCATATAACTCTATAATAATAGTCAAAATATTATGATAGTAAGGAACCGGTGTAACCAAAAGTCCACAAATAACAGCAGGACTTACAACTAAAATAGTAAGCCAAGTATTAGTAAGTGGCATAAAAGCAAGTAAAATAACAGTAACTAGCACCCCGGATAAAAATAAAATCAAATCGAAAGGCCGAAATAATCCAAGGATTAATTGACCTCTCTTAGTATTAGCAGGTATTAAATAATTCACTATATATCACACTCTCTTTCATTCTATGGTCTAGGAGGAGGTCCACCTGCACTAGGTGTACCAATATTAATATCAGGATTTTCATGATAAGCATTGGTATCAGTAGAACTAAATTTATCAGGACCCCATCGATTATCAACTCGACGACTTCCTTTTTTATCCCAATCCTCAGGACTTCCAGTAATGCGATCATGCAATGTTTGATGAGCGGAATAACGACCACTAGCCGCACGATAATCAGAACGTTCTCTTGGAGCATCACCCCATCCAATACGTTCTCTTAAACTCCAACGATGTTCATCTTCAAAACTAGGTGTAACACGATGTGAATCTGCAAACTTCTTAGCATCCTCATAATGTGTTTTAGCTTGAGCAGCACGTGTTTGTTTACTAGATAAATCATCATATAAAGCTTTTCTTACAGTTTTAACTCTACCACTACTATCAGTTATAGTTCCTCTAGCCTGATCATAAGTGGCATGATTTTTTCTAGCCCATGTATTTAATTCAGCAACTGATGAATGTCCATCAACATAACGTTTATATAAATCCTCAGCCTCAGAAGCATCAGCTTGCCTAGCAAACATATTATTCTTAGCTTGTTTAACACCATTAGCTGTAACTCCATATAACTTACGTGCTCGATTAATTCCAGCATCTCTCATTAGACGATCATTAAGAGAATTAATTAATCCACCTTTAGCCTTAGGATCACCTGTCCTAATCTGCGCAGCTAAATCTGCGCCCGTCTGCCATGCAGGTGGTGCCTGTTTACCTTGTGCAGCAGCCATAGCACCAGCATTCATACTACTTAGTGCTCCAGCCATAGCACCTGTTACTCCACCACCACCAACAAAAGTAGCAGCTCCTCCCATAATTCCACTAAGACCAATATTAGTCATAGAACCTTTAAGTCCAAGTGCGTCCTTGATAAACTTAGGAGCCATTCTAGCAAAGAAGAATAAGCCTATCCAAATAAAAATAACAGATATAATACCAACCATTCCACCAGCCTGATCAATAACAATACCATTAACCATCATATCTTGAATGATAAAAATAACAAAATATACAACAGCTAAACGTAAGAATAAATCAAGATACGTAGATGTAAGAGCTTTTACCCAGGAAGCAAACATACCATCTTTTGCTGACTTTGGTTCAATATAACTAATAATTGGAATTGGTGCTAATAAGCGAAGTATAGCAAGCTTAATAGAACGAATCGCAATATCAATAGTAAAACCAACTAAAATAACCAAGAAAATTGCACCTACTACTAATGAAACAATAAAATTAAAAGAAAACACATACTTAGAGTCTCCAGCAATTAAATTAACAATTGGAACACTAGCCTGCCAATTAAGGTTACATTTAGCTTTAACTATAGGATCACTTAATAAAGCAGCAGGAGAAATATCCAATTGACTATAGGCATTAATAGCAGTTCTATGATCATCAGTTAAGTCCTGACCTTGGCAATACCAATTAGTCTCCTCTGTTTCATCATCATTTTCTCTTTGATCTTCTGGAAGCATATTAATTCTTAAAAAACCTTTTAAAATCGTAGAAGCAAAAATATTAGCAGATTGCTCTAGCTTTTCCTGCTGAGTCGCCGAACCAGAATCTGAAGGATCATCAGCTTCATCTGTCGTACCTAATATTAATCTACCTAAGGTATTTCCAGACAATATACGATCTTGTAAAGAATATAAAGTACCAAATAACAATCCATTATTATTAATATATTTTTCGTAAGAATTAGCATTCTGTACATCAGGAATATTAATAGGTACAATCACAGCAAGCATAATTAAGGCAACAACAACTCTAGTAATAATACTACCAAAGCCACCTTCTTTACCGCTAGTAAACTTCTCTGGATCCATAATTCCTTGTAAAATAGAAACAGCTAATTTAAAAATCATAAATACACCAATAATTAGTTGGATTCTTCCGTAAAAATTCTTTATTGTTTCATTCTCAAATAATTGTGCACTAGAAACATTAAAGAAAATTTGATACATCATTCCTAGCAAAAAATAAACACAAAAATTAAGAGAAGATCCTATAGTTCTAAGTAAATTTCCAACAACACCAGGCTCCAAATTATCTGTCACTAGTAATCACCTCCATCATTTTAGTAAACACAATTGTCCATCAGCAGTAAATCCAAATAAATCTAACATAACATCAACTAATGTCGGAACTAAAAATAATGCAACAGCTAATATTAGACGTATCATTAATTTTTTTTCTGCTTTTTTCATAGACTCATCATCACTAGCAATAATTGCTTTAGCAAAATCCAAACTACTTAGAATAACAACCAGAATTGGACCTAAAATTTTAATATAATTTAATATCTGCTGTAATAACCAAGCAACAGACTCTTCTTTCTCAGGATCTCCTAAAATACCATTACAATCAGTAATCTGATTATAAGAATCTAAATCATCCCTTAAATCATCTAATGTAACAGAACCATCATCATCGGTATCAGGATCTCCATATCCAAGGTTCGCATAATTAGAACCATACTCTTGACCATCACCTGCACTAAATCCAGAGTTCATACAAGTATTACTAGAAGTAGATAAATCATAGGAATATCCATTTTGACCATTACTGACACATCGATATATTCTATCAGGGCAAGTTAATGAATTAGAAGAAAAGATAGAATTAATCAAAGAATCATTTAATGAAATAGAAAATCTTTCACTAGAATTGATAGAACCAGTAATAGAATTAGTAACACTTACATAATTAGCTCCATCAATAGACCATTCCTTAGTACCATCAGAAAATAATCTAAAATAAGGATATACGTAACTTTGACGATTATAAAAGGCTATAGAAGAACCAGCACAAGTAGATACTATCTTTTTAGACTTTATTCCCCTATCTTTAGCATCCTCCGTCAAATTAATAGATGAACTCACATTATAACAATTACCAGTACATACATTTTGAGACAATGGATAAGGATATACAGTAACTCCCGATTCATTCTGCTGAACAAAAATAGATGGACAAGTAACTGTAGATTCATCAACAATAGAAGCATCATAAAACTTACTAGTAAAATTACTACTATGATACCAAGAAACACCCGTATTAGTAAAATTATCACCATCACCAAAAGGAAGTTTTACACTTCCATCTGAATAAATATGATATTTCAAATTTATTTGATTACCACTTACATCTGTAAATTGATAATTACAACTTGCTACCTCATTACCTAAAGCACTCGTATTATATGGAATACAAATCAAACCAAAGATAAATAAAAGCAAAAACAAACGTAACCGTTTCACATGCATCACTCCATATAAACATTTATACAGAATAAGTATAACAGAATAAAAAAAAAATAGCAAATATTTTGCTACTTAAATTTCTTATTGAATACTATTCCAACATTGAGCCCAGCCAGAAGTATTGGTTTCGTCTGAATCAGCACCAGTAGCCACTAAAGACATAATAATACTTACTAGAGTAGTAATAAAGAAAATAGCTACTGCATAAATACATCTTTTTATTAATCTACTTTGAGCCTGTTTTACTTCTTTATCATCACTAGAAATAACAGCCTTACCTAAATCAATAGTACCAAAAACGATTAAAAGAATTGGAATACCTATTTGAACTATAGGAAAAACACCATTCTTTATAATTTTAACGATAGGTGTTAATCCACCACATGCATCATCAATTGTAGCACCACCAACATCAGCTATCTGAAATAAATTTAACATAACAACCTCTCCTTCAATGACTATATATTAAACTAAAATACTAAGTTTGTCAACATTATCTACGAAATAAACCAAATATTTTCCCTCCAGATTCCTTCTTTTCTTCAGGTTTATTAATTAATCCTAACCTCATTAAGAAATCATCAAAAACTGGATTTTTCTTCCTATCATCCAAAGGAGGCATATTATAAAATACTTTAGTTTTTGCTTCAAATTCAAAATCAGTAATATCTTTATTAGTAAGTAAACTCTTATTTAAAACAATCTTCTTATGTTGAAGTTTGGAAAATATCATATTGTTTCTACGCATCAATTTATTAAGTTTAATAACCGATGGCTCTAACAAATATAAAACATCACCGCACATAGAATCACCAGGAAAATCATTTAAATCAATCAATATAACAGCGGCACCAGAATATTTTATTAAAGTAGCATCTAATTGATCCGCAGTAATAGAAATCATATTCTTATCACCAAAATATTGAAAATCATTCTTGTTGATTTCTATAGCGATAATACTATCACCAAAACGAGCTTTTAACTCTTTTTTCAATATGTATACAAAGGTAGTAGCACCCGCATGCTCAGTAACATTTCTAATACCAAGAATATTAGAACCATTTTCTACTCTCTCCGTAATTGCAGTAGAAACCTCATTTAACTGCTGAATATGAGCTACTTCCTTATAAGAATTAGGATGTTCTAATAAATATTTTATTCCCTCAATATTAGTAGTAAAATTATAAATTCCCATGGACACTAGTTTAGATAAAAAATTAGAGGTACATACATCCGTACCTTCTGGTAAAAAGAAAACTATTTTCTCAACATCAAGTCCCATGGCTATTACTTGGAAATTTTTAATATTATGATAATCTTTTATAGCAGTAACATCCAAAACCATTTTATTATAAAAGAAATTTTTAAACATTTCTACTAATTCACTAGCTTCATATTCACCAGAAATGTTCTTAATAACATCTATATCTAAACCTGATAAAACATTTCGTTGCTCATTACTAACAATAACATTCATGTAATCACCCTATTCTAATTAAATGGTGTAATCAACTTTGTATTACCAGAAACTTGAAAAATTCTTAAATTAGGCATAATTTTATTAATAATAGGAATATCAATATTAATTTGAGTAACTACTCTATAATAAACCTTATCTGCATTTTCTTGAACAGCACCTGCTTCTGCACCTACTTCAAATTCCTTATAGCAGTACCCTAAATGACAAGTATAACCATCTCTAGTTAAATCAAAATCAGGTGCACTATAACCAATTTGACGTATATAATTATTTATTTTTTGAGCACAAGCACTAGATTCACTATCGCAATTACCTTCATATTGTTCCATTGTAGTAATAATATAGTTTTTGACACGGAACGCTTTTGTGTAGTTTACATTAAATGCCAAATAACCACATACCAAAAGAAGGAAAACTACAATCATCGCTAAATTGACAATACCACCATAAGCATCCCGCATCTTCTACACCTGCCTTTTTTTATCTTCTTTCAACAATAATATATCCATTATAATCACCAGAAATATTACCCCATTGTTTATTAATAGCTTGTTGGATAGTTGGCCACATAATCCAGAAAAATCCAATAATTGCTGCTATTGCAATAAGAGTAATAACTGTTAAGTTTAATTCACCTGTTGCTGCTTTCATCTAAAAACACACATCCTTTCTCTATTGTATATATGATATACATTTATATTATAACAAGATAACTTATATTTAACAATATATTTTAAAATATTTTACAATTCAAATTTTACATATTAAACATCATCATCATAGAAATTAAGATAACAACCATAGTACCAGCACCAGTTACAACAAGCATAACCATTGTCTGATTTTCCATATGATTTAGACGCTCTTTATATTTAGTCTCACGAGCTTTATTTTGTAAATTAGAAACCGTTCTAGAAAACATCATCAAACGTTCTTGCTTTCTTTCTTGAGAACCAAGTCCAAGACGATATAGTAAACGCATCATACGCATAGAATCTCTAACTGGATACGTATTAGCAAATTCCATATAAGGATCAATAGTAGAATCTCCGGAATTAATACGTTCAATTAATTTTCGAAGTCCTGGTTTAAAAATCTCTGGCGCATCATCGATAGACTTACCTAAAGCAACGGGAACTGTATAATGCTGAATTAAAATTTCCAAACTCTTTAAATAGTATGGCAACATAACGTCAATATCATGCAAATGAGCTTTATAAAAAGACTTCAAATTCATATATGGCATTTTAAAAATCAACGCTGCAACTACAATACAAAATACTACATTAAGAAAAGATAATTGATTTAAAAATATAAATAAAAAGACGATACCTGCAATCAAAGCATAAAAAATTCTTTTTCTAAATAATTGATTAGGATCTACATCTTCACCATATCTAGCATATACTAAAAAGTCATAATCCTCTTCTCTTAAAATATTAAAATATTTTTCATTATCTGCAATAAACTTATTTTTATCAATAGTATTATTATATATCAGAATAAATATAATAATAGCACCAACAACAACTATCTCTACCATTATTCAGCACCTACATTCTCATTATAATATTTTTCTCCCTTTAATAAGAAAATAGTATTAACGATTAGCACACCATGTAATAGTACTTTAATATACCAACGCTCTAACAATATTAAATAAGTCTCTCTACCTAATAGATATTGAACTAACATAACCATCAAATAAAGCATAATACCAAATTGTAAAAATGATTTATGAAAAGAAGCACGCTCTATACGGTCACGATAAACACTTTCAACCAGCATATCGATATCAAGTTGCATATTATCTAAAGATTCCATTGAGTTTCTAGCACCTTCTTTAGTAATTTGTAAAAACAACTGATGCATATTTTTTACAATATAATAGGGATATAATCCACTCATATATGCTAATGCTTCATCAATACTACCATTTTGATAGGCAAGTTGTATCATATGATCAACATCACTTTTAACAGGATCTTCCAAAATTCCAGAATTACGAACACCTTCTAATGCTTTAACAAAAGACTGTGTTGTTGCAAATTCCATAATAGTATTAGAAGTATAAACTTGAATTTGTTCAAAGATAAATTCACTATAAATACGTTTACATCTTAAATAGGATAAATAAGGTATAAACATAATGACAACAATAATATAAACTAAGGAAATAAATAAGTTATAAAAATATAAATAACTAACAACACCAGTAAATGATGCCATAACTATAACCTGTATCATATATTGTCTAGCTGTATATTCCTGGCCTAATTCTTTTGTCTTCTCACGAACTACTTTAAAGGAATAAGGAGCAAATTTATCATAAACACCTTGTACTTGACCAGTTATAAATTTACCAATATTTTGTCCTTTATAATTACGGTATAAAAATATTAATAATACAAGTACAAGTAGAAATATTAACTCTTCTAAATACATAAACTTCACTCCTCTCTATTCCAAATTATCTAATGAAGAAAAATCTACGGTGGAAGGTAACTCTACTGCTTGATTAGTAGCAATAACTTGATCACTCTTTTCTATTGGAAGAGAATTCTCATCAGAACTAGTAACAGTAGGATTAACTTCCGATGATACTTGCTCATCCGTCACAATATCTTGACTAATATTATTAACTGACGGAACCTCTAAAGTAACGCCTGGCGAAATATTGGTAACAGGAGTAGAAATAACAGCTCCAACATCTTCTGTAGGTAAACTAATAGAGTTATTGTTATCAACATCTACATTGTCAGTAACAATTGCAACTTCATCAGCAGAAATAGGTAAACTAACAGAACCCTGCCCTTCTCCCGTATCATCATTATGGTCTTGAGTAAGAGTAACATCAACATCATTCGAAGTATTAGAAACATCATCAGTAGTAGCTAAAGATATATCATTAGAATTATCTATAACCTCTGAAGTATTAGTAGCATTATCACCATTAGCATCACTATTATCATGTCGATAACTTTCCATATACTCTTCTCTTCCAAGATCATCCTTAAATGGTAAATCATCACTTAAATGTCCCGTAATAGCAGAAATATCAATATTTTGATTTTCTAAGTACTCAATTAAATGTGGACTAGGTTTACGCATAACAGGTTCCTGACCAAATAACTTTTGATAAAGAATTCTACATTGTGGTTTATTATCCTCATCAACATAAAACTCACAAACCTCATCCACCTCACGATGAAATTTTCCTTTTTCTTTACTATAGTATGCCTTAATATGTACACCAATTTGAATATATCTATAAATTGTATTCAGAAACTGATTAACATCCAAATCTGTCTCCATCAAACTATACATACGATAAGGAATAGCCGAAGCCTTATCAGCATGAATAGTAGATAAGATATTGTGTCCTGAAGAAATAGAGTTACGCACTGCAGAAACAGCTTCTGAACTACGAACCTCGGATAGTAATATCCACTTTGGATTCTGACGCATACAAGTAACTAAAACATCAGTATAACTAGCAACATTATTCGTCTTCATCGCAACAATATCACGTTGTGGAAAGATACGATCTAAGTGTAACTCCAACGTATCCTCAATCGTAATAATTTTCTCATCTGTACGAGTATGACTAGCAAGATACTTAACAAACTCCGTCTTACCAGAACCAGTCTCTCCACAAACGATAATGTTACAATGTCCTTCAACACACTTAATCAAAATATCATGAATATCCTGAGTAAAGTAATCATCCTTCAATAATTTTTCTTTTTCTAATCGTATCTTAGCTGGCGTCTTACGAATAACCATTGCTATTCCATTTGTTGCAATAGATGGATGTACAAAGTTTAAACGTAATTCAGCAGACTCAGCATCCAAAAATGGTTTAGCATTATTAAATGTTGTTCCCATGACATTCGAACACTGAAAAGCAAGTTTTTCAACAAATTCAGGTGTAAGTCCTTGAACCTCAACTCTCAAAGATCCTTGAGTTAGCGAACGAACCCAAATCTGACCATTATTATCAAAAGAAATATCTGTAATATCATCATTATCTAGTAAAGGACGTAATGGTCCAAAATCCAGTTTATCAAAAATATTCTCGTTCATATGACCCACTCCTTTTTATTCCATACTAGCTATTACATACCTTCATCCCAATATGTAACTGTATTAATCCAATCACGTAAAGTAGAACTACTGATTTCCAAATCTCCAGGTTCATCTTTTAAACTTTCATTTGTAGGAACTGGAACAAGTTCAGAATCATAAGTTTGTAAATAACTGGCTTTCTTTAATAAAAGATAATGTTCTTCTGGTACTGCAAAGACTATCATTGCAGGAGTTCTTTGTTCGTCTAAGTTTGTAAATACAGCTTGTCCAGAAGAATCTTTAACTGCTAATACTTTAACATTCTCGATAAGCTTACCATACATAATCTCATCATTAGTAGCAGTTTGTCCTTCAGCTACTTTATGAACTGCCTTCAAATAAATATCGATATAGTTACCAGGGTAAATTGAGTTACCATAAGTACTTTCAATATTAACAGGCATATTATATAAAACATAACCTTTTGGATAATCCAAAATAATATTAGCAGGTAATTGTTCTTTTTCAACTACTTGTCGAGTAAAGAATAAACTACCTTCAGGTATCAAAGTATCAGCATTAGAATATTTATCAATAACCTCTGCTTGATTAGTAATAACACCATCCTGGATCATAGAAGGAGGAACTTGCATAGTTCCTACCATATCTTCAGTAATTTGTGTTCCAGGATTAATTTGTTCCTTAGCATAAGGAACACTAATAGGGTTAACAGCAGCATTAACACGCATTGAATATGCCACATATAATACCACTACAGCAACGATAGCGCCTACAACTGTAACAGTATTTTTATTAGATAAGAATTTCTTTATTCCGTTACTAAAATTTCCCATTTTATCCTCTCCTTCCACTTTTTATTCAATTGCTTTTCCAAAGTCACTTTCTGGATCTTTAAGTTCATTAGTAACTAATGGATCTGATTTATAAGTATTTTCCAAGATAGCATCTAATGTTGTTGACATCTCAAGATTATCCCCGTTAAAACTTAAAACAGTAGAAGAATCAACCTTAACACTAACTTTAGGAGGAACTTCATTTAAATCATAAAAGGCAACTTGATAGTTTCTAGTATTATCAACAGAATCAGCAAATCTACGAAGAAAACTTTCAACAAATTTTTCTTTATCAACACGAAGCAATCCATTTTCACGATAATATTTAACATCAACAGCATCTATCATCGCGGCTTCTGCAGTTTCTTTCACCAGGTAGTAATCTAACTCACTACCTGATGAATAGTTTGTAATAATATTTATCATTAAAAGTGTCGCTAAACTCAAGATGATAATACCAACAGTTAACATCGCTTTATTCATAAATTATTATCCCTCCCTTTCGTTATTGACACCTGGAGTACCTCTAGTAATAATAGCATCACTAATTTCACTCCATAAATCACTATAGTAAACAGTAAGACCATTCTTAGTTCTAAAGGTTCCATCAAAATCAGTATACTTTTTATTTCTATTAAATGAACGAATCTTAGATAATGTTTCAGTATCTAGAACAAACTTATAATCTACATAAGTATCGTCACTATAAATATTTTGTCTTGACTGAATATTATCAATCAAAGCTAATGGATCGATCTTATAATCAGGGTTCTTAGCATTTAATGATGTCAAGATTGAAGTATCTTCAGAACTCATTCCTAAAGTCCAGTTATAACCAGGTTGACGTCCAACACCAGAAATAGTTGGTGTATTACTATCAGTACTTTCTTCTGGCTCAGGGAATAAATCAGAAGTTTCTACAATTCTAAATGCATAATCATAAACCGTTGTAGTTGGAGTATCACCACCGCCTCCTGGATCATCAGGATCACCTGGAGAACCTTCCGGAGGACGACAACATCCTCTTATATCAGGATCACAAACTTCATTTCTAAGAGCATAGAAACATTCAAAATCAAAGTTCCATCCAAAGAATCCAAAATCAGTAGTAGAAGCATGAATATTATAATCAATATCAGCAGCAATTTGATCTGCAGGATAACAATGATCACCTAATTCATTCCACTCCCACCAAAGTGTATTAACACTCTTAGCATCACCAGGAATACAGAATTTATCTTCTTTTAGATGCCATGCATTATTACCAGTTTTATCAACAAATGAAATATCACCTGACTTATTATTAATCCAAGTACCAGGGAATCCCCATTCTGCTTGATACCAGTTTCTTTCACTTGAGCTTACATAACATCCATCATAACCATTATAATCAGCTCCATCACTCAAGAATATTTCAGTACGACCAGGACTAGCAGTCTCTTGACCTTGACCTAAACTTGGTAATTTAGATGGTTCACTAGAATTATAAGGGAATGAAATAGTCTCTTCTCTTTCAGTACCATCAACATCATGTGTATAATCAACACTAATTTCAAAATATGCAGTTTTAGTAGTACAACTTGCTGATGCTTGACAACGAGAAATCGCTTGATTATATTTTCTTAAGTTTTCAACTGTATCTGCAGCAGCATCTTCTTCATTCAAATAGTCATGTTCATCACATCCTGACCAAACACAGTTATCATCACAAACAACACCGTTACCATAATCATGTTTCTTAAATCCATCATAAACATTGTATCTACCATGGTCAGCCTGAGTTCTGGCATTTTCAAAAACTTCATACCAACGACCATAACCGCTACCTTCCCAAACAATGCTACCATTTTCCCATTCATAACGCCCTTCATATCCAGGGAAAGTAGAACTCCACATCTTTTCAGCAACAATATCTTCACCGTAACGAATAGCTAACGGATCAACTGAAGAATCTTCATCACCATAAGCTTCTCGGTAACATTTATTACTACATCTTGAAGTATATTTACCACCATCACATTCATTGATACATTGTTCAAAATCCTCATTTGGTCCACCTTGATGAGTAAGTCCAGAAAGATCATTACAAATAGGAACTGGTGTACAAATAGCTGGAGTAGTAGGTGCTGTAATACCAGAGGTATCAGTCTGACACACTACTCTACTAGTAACCTTTACTTTATACTCAAAACAAAGTCCTGCTTTTGTACCAACTGGGGGTCCATATTCAACCACAACAGACTCTTCACATATTCTCTTACAAGAACCACCAGAAACTGTCTCAGTAACACCAGAAACATTTTCATCACTACCAGTATAGTGATAATTATAACTTACACCCTCAGAATCTTCTTCCTTAGCATAATAATAATCTTTATTAACATAATAAGCATCACCGGTACTACCCTCTGCCTTCTTTGTCCAATCACAAACCATTCCAAAACGTGAATCATCTAAACTACCATCAGAAACACGACTAGAATAATCATGACCTAAAGAAATTGCTCTATTCTTTGCATCATTAAATGCAGTCATAAAATCTTCAGATACCGGAGTATCATCAATAGCTCCAGAAGCTTCTTTCTTTCTCAAAATATCAATAGCAGAACTAATCATAGATGCAACTTGTGCTTCAGAATAGTTAAAGTTAACCGCATTAGCATTAAAACAGTAAGATAATACTTGTTCATATTCTCTTTTTCCTGCCGCACTAACAGCAGCATAGTTGTAACTACCAAACTCATTTCTACTTACTCCAGCACCAGATAAAACATCTTTATAAGTATCATATCCTGTACCATTTCTAAAAGCGGCACAAATACCATTATAATTTTCATTTACTTTTTTTGGAGTTTCTTGTTGTGCTTTTAACTGTAAAGTCAAATCAAACTCATACGTTCCTACTTTTTGACCTGCAGAATTAATTTCTGTAGCTTCATCATAAGAAAGACATTTATCATCAGTTTCGGCTAACACAAAGTGTAAAACTACATCTCCAGAAAAATTACCATATCGAATAACCATAGGATTATTACGAGATACCACACCAAGTGTTGTAGGATCATCAACTAATATGCTTTGATCACTTACAGAAGTAACTTTAAAACTACCATTTTTAACAGTAATAGTAGCAGTTCTAGAACTAACATCAAAAGAAACTTTTGGTCCATAATGGCCATTCATCTCTTCTGAAGATCCGCAAGTCGCACCGTCAGTAGTTTTTAAAGTCTGCGTCTCTCTACGCTGAACATCATAAGAATCTGTATCCACAGAATCAGAATCAGGAACAAAACTCATGATTTCACGGAAACCAAAGAAAGCTACAAAGACCAATACAATAACCAACAAAGCCCTTTTTAAAATCTTTTTATGCTTTTGCATTATATTCCCCGCCTTCCATAATATCTTTAACTTCTTGATACTTTTCTGTCTCAGATACATCATAATTCAATTTTAACTCACCGCGACGCACTAATCTAGCATCTACTTTAAACTCAATATCATTATAACGTCCATACATTCTAGTACAAGTAACTAAAGATAAAATTTTATCATTTTCATTTACATCTATATCAAACTTAAAGATACTATCTTCAAGTGATTGCTTAATATAATCATTCATCTCTTCTGATGTAAGATTTTCCCTAGTAAACTTAGGAATATTATCATGTTCAGTATAAGAAACTGAAAATATTTTATAAATATAATCTTGACCTTTAAAAGTATATTGAATATATTTATTATCTTTTACGAAATCCAAATATGTAAAACTCATTAACTGTTCAAATCTTTGATGATTTTTATCAGCAACTAAGGGATTCTTAGAAAGATTCAAAATATTATGACCACTAATAGTAACTTGATTTAACAATTCATCACTATTAATCTCATTCCAAGCAAAGTTATCTGTCTTACCACTAAAGTCATATCCGGGAGCATAAATAACTGGATAATCAATATCTGTACCCTGCACTCTAATCCAACCTGTCGTAGTATAGTCTTCAGTATCATTTTGTGCATAAGCTTCAAGTTTTTCTGCCCTAGCTTCTACCGGATAATAATCATAGAATAATAAGAAGAAAATTGCTGTTAATAAACATAAAAAAGAAAGAATTCCTAAAAGTAGAAATAACTTCTTTTTTTTCATAATTATCATCTTACTTCTCCGCTTCACTATCTTCACCTGCTCACTTTGTTATCGTGTATGGATTATCCATAGTTCCTTGACCACGAACAATAACACAATCTTTATCTAAATATCCAACTGGACGTACTCCATACTCATCATAATCATATAAATCACCATACATTACAACTCCAATATCAGAAACAACCGCTTTTGTATATTGTTTTCTAGAAGAATTGATTAACCAATAAGACTTCATTGCTTTATCATTATAATCAAAAGCACTAAACATTTCATACATATTAGGAGCAGAAAGTTTTACTTTATATTTTTTAGTAGTACTCTCTTGTCCATACTTAATATCATTTTTATAAATTGGTACTTCTATTTGTTTATTTACAAAATATTCTGTATCAATAAATTGACTTGCTTGATTCTTAATAAAGTACCCTACATTTCCACTCTGAGTAGGATTATATATTTTAGCAGTAGCATTAGTATCATAGAACGTTAACACTCTTTCACCATTATTATAAAGTGTTGTATTAGCAATTACTTTTGTAGTACCATCACTATCTACATCAATAATTCTCCATAAAATACCAGAATAAGAAATATATTCACCAGTATAACGAGTATTAACTAAATCATTAGTTTTTGCATAAGTAAAATCTCCTATAGAATAAGGATTCTCACGAGTTCCATCACCATCTACTACTAATGTATCACCTTTAATAGTAATAACCGGACGTACTCCAAAATTAAAATCTTTACTAAAGCTCATATACTTAGACTCTGTATTATAGAAACGATTTCTAACAGTATAAGCTTCAGATTTATTTTTACTATTTCTCACCCAGGAAATACTATTAGGGAACAAATAATTATCAGAAATAGGACCAACTTTATTAATATCGCTAGCTGATAAAATAGAAATATTCTGAGAATCTGTATAAGAACTACATTCAGTAACACTACCTATGCTTCCATCATCAGCAGTCATATCACAATATCTATTTTCAACAATATACTTCTTAGACTCTTTCGTTAAATGATCATAGTAATAATCTAACCATTCATCAATAGCAGAATAATTAACGTTACTAACATCTTGTTCTGCGACAATTCTTACATTATCACCATCAAGACCAATAATTCTAAATAGCATTCCAGAAAAGTACATATAATTATTTGGATTAGCACCAGTATAAGTACCCGAATCATTCGTTGCTTTCTTAACTAAATTTTCTAATCTAGAAACAACTTTGACTGTCCTTACTTTTTTTGTCTCATTATTTAAACTATCTTTAATACTATAAACAACTTCATAAGTACCTGTAACATCAGTATTAACATCACTAGAATCAATAGTAACAGCATCTATATTCATTTTACCATCAGAGTTATCAACAACACTTTTAACTCCTAACTCTTCATATTTACTTCCTTGATCAATCGTAATAGAATCATCACCATTTAAAGTAATCTCTGGACCTTTATGATCAACAATAGAAGATATTACTCCACATTTTAAATACGTATAATACTTATATTCTCCATCCTCTCTTCTAACTTTTACCCAACTTTCCGTAATAGAACAAGGTTTTTTAGAAAATGGAACGTAAAAATCTTCTTTTAAATAAGCTTGCGTAAACAAATCCTGAACACTAAGTGTCTTAACCCTAGTACCGGTTGGTAATTGACTAGAATTAATTTCAAAATATCTCTTAGCAGCATCTTCTACTTGATTTTCATACCCTTTAAAGGTAATTAAAGGATTTAATATTAAAAACCATATAAATAGTACTACCACAATAATAACAACCGCCAATTTAAGATGCTTCGTCATCTTCTTCTTATCCATAGCCATAGAACTCTCCTCATTTTAACCTATAAATATACTCCTTATTTCGAACTGTATATACCAACCGAATCTCGCTAGCCTCTTGCAACTCTTGTGGAACTTCTAAATACATATAATTACCATCATAACTACGATTAATAGCATCCACGATAGAAACATTATGAGACTTACCTTTATTATCTATATAAACAATTTTACCATATTCCATAGAAAAGTCAACAAAATCTTTACCTGTAAATGTACCAGAAGTAAAGAAAATTTGTAATAATAACCTACCATCCTTTGCTTGTACTGTATTTGCTTTAGAATAACAGTTATAATCGCTAGAACAATACCTTGTATTATAAGAAATTTGGTTAGTAATCAAGTACTCCTCAATAGAAAAAGAATAACTATCATCTCCAATAGAAATAATCTGATTTTCCTTTAGAGATTTTTCTTTCTTCTTATCTACCTTTCTCAAATCCTCCATATTTAACTTAATCTTTCTTAAATATGGTTGATTATTCTCAATTTCTTGATAATAAAGAACAAAACGATTAGGATCTAATTCTTTATCTACTTTATACACAAGAAGCATTCTTTCCTTTTCTCCATTTTTTAAAGTAAGTTTATCATATGTATTGCCTAAATCTTGAAAATCAACAGCATACGTACGATAAGTCGGAGAATAATTATGTGTACCATTCATAATATGAAAACGGTTAAAATTAACTTCTCTCTCAGACACATTATTTTGAACAGTAATATCTAAAACAACAAAATTACTTCCTTTAGAAATAACTTCTCCATGATAATCTTTATTAGTAAAATAACTATGATGAACATCAATAGAGTATCCACTAGTTTCTATAACATCCCCTTCACGATAAGCCTTATGTACAATAAAAACATAATTATAAATAGATGCCAAACTAATAATTAATAGAATAACAGCCAAAACATGTACAATTAATTTATGTTCTTCATAGACATATTTTATATTTCTTAAAAGTCGTTTAAATGTTCTACGAAAACTTTCTTTATCAATATTAATACTAATTTCTACTTCTTCTTTATCTTCGCTATTTAATTCTAAATATTCTTCATCAGACTTAAAATCAAATTTATTTAAATCAATTCCAAAGACACGAATTAAAAAGATAATAATAACTACATATTGAGGAAGAGCACTCATAAATAATAAATCACTAATCGCTCGAATCGCAGTAGTACCTGTACCATCCTCATATCCATTAAAATAAGAAATAGTAAATAAAAATACAACCAACATAAAAGCATAAGATAAAACAGGAATAATATATAATTTCCATGGCTTTTTCTTATGCCTTAACACAATAACTAATGCAAGGGAAAGACCAATAACAATTAATAAACAAATAATAGCTAGGCCAGAAACATAATTAGTAATAGGCTCATTATAGGCATCATAAGTTCCTAACTGTAAAAACTCAGAAACAAAAGACCTAGTTTGCATATTTTTATAATAAATATAGCAACATAAAAGTAACAAAAAGATATGAATCTTTTTAAAGTTCTTAATCAAAAATGCGTACGGTTTTCTAATAATCATACAAACACCCTCTATTCTTACTTTATAATCAGTATACCGTACTTTTACTTTATAATAAGTATACAGTACATTTACTTTTTTTTAAAGTTATTTTGTCAAAAAAAAATAAACGAAGTTTTTCTTCGTTTATTGAATAGCAGTAATTTCTACTTGATAAGCTCCATTTGGACTATCTACTGTAACAATATCTCCAACTTTATGATTAAATAATGCTTGAGCAATAGGACTCTCGTTAGAAATCTTGCTTTCAAAAGGATCAGCTTCTTGACTACCAACGATTTTATATTCATCCTCCTCATCATCATCTACATATTTAATAGATACAGTATTACCAATACTAACAGAATCAGTAGATACATCAGCGATAATAGATACATTCTCTAGCATTTTTTCAAGTTGCTTAATTCTAGCCTCGATAACAGCTTGTTCGTTACGAGCAGCATCATATTCAGCATTTTCTGACAAATCACCTAACGCACGAGCTTCTTTAATAGCTTGAACATTTTCTGGACGTCTTACATTAATTAAATCGTCCAATTCTTTCTTTAAATTATCCAAACCCTCTTGTGTTAAATAAACTGTATTTTTATTTTTCATAATAATTAATCACCTCTAATGTGTTATTTTTTAAACTCAAC
>ERZ1643249.2181-NODE-2181-length-18584-cov-8.312105_pt1 | contig 18584 bp, 20 predicted proteins | sample MGYA00579263_ERZ1643249 | MGnify/ENA primary metagenome ERZ1643249 (study PRJEB29033, sample SAMEA4952264) | chicken gut metagenome | biome: Broiler Chicken; feature: Gastrointestinal Tract; material: Caecum | place: Ireland | collected 2018 | study: Broiler... | reverse complement strand
TTTGAAAAAGTTAAAATTCATAAAGTCAAACAAAAAGAATTTATAAGTTCGCTGAGAAATGAAAATGTTTTATGACTTAACCAGGAGGCTGTAGCCTCCTGGTTTTTCACTTTTGAGTTTTTATGAAAAATTAATGTATAAGGTATAAACCTTTGCAACTTAAAATCCAGTTTTTTAATAAAAAGGAGGAAAAATATGAAACGGATTTTTACTATATTATTAATTGTGATTTTTGCAATGAGCATGTTGTCTGGTTGCGGAAGGAAATTTAGAACGACCAGGATTATTAATCAGGAGACACATACTCACACAGATGTCAACAATAACGAAAATTACAATACAGTTATTATTGAAGAATAATTCGTACAGAGAGGGAGATTATTAATCTCCTTTTCTGCTGTCAGGTTTTATAAAAAGAATTTAAGTTGACTTTTTAAAATAAACATAATATAATTTTGTAAGTAAATAAAGAAAATAAAAAACAAAGATTTCAAAATATAATGAAGGGAATGAAAAATATGATAAATTTTAAAGAAGCGATTGCAAAAGAAATATCTAAAACTGTCAATATAGATGAAAAAGAATTAGAAACATATATAGAAATTCCAAAAGATACAAAAAATGGAGACTATGCATTTCCATGTTTTCGTTTAGCAAAAGAACTAAAAAAATCTCCTCAGCTGATTGCAAATGATATAAAAAATGAAATAAAATTAGATAATAAAGTAATAGAAAAAGTAGAAGTTGCAGGAGGATATTTAAACTTTTATATTAATAAAGAACTAATGACAAAAGAAGTTTTAGAAGAAATAGCAAATAAAGAAGAATATGGGAAAGCTCAAATAGGAAACGGAAAAAATATAGTTATAGATTATTCAGCACCCAATATTGCTAAACCATTTCACATAGGACATTTACGTTCAACAGTAATAGGGGGAGCATTATATAATATATATAAATATTTAGGATATAACACGATAGGAATAAATCATTTAGGAGATTATGGAACACAATTTGGAAAATTGATAGAAGGATATAAATTATGGGGAAAAGAATATGAAGTAGAAAAAGACCCAATAAATGAACTAACTAAAATATATATTAGAATAAACAAACTATGTAAAGAAGACGAAAAAATATTAGAACAATGTAGAATGAATTTTAAACTTTTAGAAGAAGGAGATCCATATTGTACTGAAATATGGGAAAAATTCAGAAAACTAAGTTTACAAGAATTTCAAAAAGTATATGATTTGTTAGGAAGCAAATTTGATTCATGGAATGGAGAAGCTTTTTATTCAGACAAAATGCCAGAAGTTATACAAATTTTAGAAAAAACAGGAAAACTTATTGAATCACAAGGAGCCAAGATAATAGACTTAGAAGATAAAGGAATAAATACACCTTGTATTATAGAGAAATCTAATGGCTCAACAACATATGCTACTAGAGATTTAGCTGCTATTTTATATAGAGCAAGAACTTATGATTTTGATAAAGCACTTTATGTTGTATCATATGAACAAACATTACATTTTAAACAAGTATTTGAGGTAGCGAAATTACTTGGAATAGATGAAAAATATATAAAAGGATTAATACATGTTCCATTTGGGATGGTATCATTACCAACAGGAAAGATGTCAACAAGAGAAGGAAATATTGTTAAATTAGAAGATTTATTAAGCGAGGCTATTAGCAGGGCAAAAGACATTATAGAAGAAAAAAATCCAAACTTAGAAAATAAAGATGAAGTGGCAAAAAGAGTAGGTGTTGGAGCAGTTATATTTAGTGATTTGTCAAATAACAGAATTAAAGACGAAATATTTGATTGGAATCAAATATTGAATTTCCAAGGAGAAACAGGTCCATATATTCAATATACTTATGTAAGAACTAGAAGTGTTCTAGAAAAAGCAGGATATATACCAAGCATAGAAGAAATAGACTTTAAACAACTTTTGGATGAAGCATCAAATAATATTATTAAGTTGATATATAATTTTCAAAATATATTAAAACAAGTAACAGAAAAAGAAGAACCATCAATATTATCAAGATATTTGATAGATTTAGCTAAATCATTTAGTAATTTTTATAATGATAATAAAATATTAGTAGAAGACAAGGAAATTCAAAATGCAAGAATTTATTTAACATATTCAGTAGGCAAAGTATTGAAAACAGGAGCTAAACTACTAGGAATAGAAATGCCAAATAAAATGTAAAAAATACAAAAAAGCAAGAAAAAGTTCATAAAAATAAGAAAAGTAAAGATAAAGCATCAAAAATTTACAAAAAATAGGGAAAAGAGACTTGAAAAACATAGATATACATGTTAAAATACAAACATAATTTATCTATGTTTTTTTATTATAGATAACATTATAACTATCATAAAGTTTTTTGTTAATGGTCTAATTTTTTAATTCTAAATTAAGTTAATTCAAATAATTTTAGTCGAAATATCAGAGTATAAAATACTTATGAAGTAATTTTTCTAAAAGGAGGTGATAGTGTGATAAAAAATTTAGAGGACCTATGGAATAAGCTACAACCAGAATTCAATAATATTAATAAAAGAATTGATGGTTTAGAAAAGAATTTTAATGAAAAAATTGAAGATTTAGAAAACAGATTTGACGAAAAACTTGTAAATTTAAAGAATGAGTTTGATGAAAAACTTGGAAGTTTAGAAAGCAAATTTAATGAAAGATTTAATAGCTTAGAAAGCAAATTTAATGAAAGATTTAATAGCTTAGAAAGCAAATTTAATGAAAGATTTGATAAAGTAGAAGCCAGATTTGAAGGAATAGAAAACAAACTAGACGTTATAACAAATGTAAATTTGGCTCAAATTTTAAATGAACAAACTAGAACTAGAATAGAATTAAACAAAAAATTAGACAATTATATTGCAAAAAATGAACTTGAACACAAAAAGATAGAATATGCATTAACAAATGCAAATATAGATATAAAATACAAATATAATGCAAATTAACAAAAAATATGTAAAGTATATTTTAAAAATAAAAATACATAGATAAATTAATAAGAAACAAAATTACCCAAGAAAAATTACTATATAATTTTCTTGGGTAATAATTATTGATTATTAGTATTAACATTAATAACTTCAGTGCAATTATCATTTTCAAAATTGAAAGTATAACAATATTTAGAATCTGGATTAGTTGTATTTGAAGGTAAATCTGAAGAATAATTGCCAAACCAATCAGAAACAGTAGTAGTACCACTTTCAATAATAGAACAAGGTGTATCTGAAGATACAGTTATTTCCTTATAATCATCAGTTAATTTCCAAACATTTGATGATTGAGAAGCTGATTCTAAATAATATGTATCATCATTATTTTTTACTATATTATAAATAACATTTCCAGAATCATCAACTAAAGAATATTCGTTATTAGAATTTTGTAAATTTAAAAATTCATTATTAATTTCTAATTGCTTATCAAAAACAATTTGATCAAATTCATCCTCAGACAAAGTATATTGAGCATAAATTACTCCTCTTAGAGTATAAGTATCATCACCATTATCTAATGCATCTGTTACAAATAATACATCAATACCATCTAAATTAGAAGTAATTTCTTCATATTGGGTACTAATAACAGATGGGTTATCAATAGAATTAGAAACAGTATTTGCAGTAGAATTAGTGTTAGATGTGTTTTCATCAATAGTAGAATTAACATTTGATTGACTTGTGTCATCACCTTTATTAATATATTGTATGAAAAATAAAATTCCTATAAGAATTAAGATAATAATAATAGCAATTAATAATAAGGTTGAAACTTTAACGCTTATAAGTTTTTTTCCTTCCATACTGTCACCTCCTCTTTAGTAATTTGCTATAACCATTATACCATTAAAAAATATATAATCAAATAAAAAAATAAAAAAACTTGTAAAAAAATATATAAAATAGTATAATACTGAAAGATAATTAAAAATGAGGAGGAAAAAATATGAGTGGAAGAAGAGGAATAAAGGTTTTTGGAATAATCGTATTAGTTTTAGTAATAATACTAGTTTTAATTGTAGGAAGTATATTCTTTTTCATAAATAGTAAATTAAGTAAAATACAACAAGTTAATATAGATGAAAGTGATTTAGGGGTATCTTCACAAGTTGAAGAAAACTTATCTGATTATAGAAATATAGCACTATTTGGTATAGATAGTAGAGACAGTAGTTTAGGCAAAGGAAATAGAAGTGATTGTATAATAATAGCAAGTATAAACAATAAGACAAAAGAAGTTAAATTAATATCAGTATATAGGGATACATATGTAAATATAGAAGGACATGGATTAGATAAAATAACACATGCTTATTCATATGGAGAAGCTCCACTTGCGTTAAAAACTTTAAATGAAAATTTTGATTTAAATATAACAGAATTCGTAACAGTAAACTTTGATGCAGTAGCAGAAGCTGTAAATGCATTAGGTGGCATAACAATAAATGTTGAACCAGAAGAGGTTAACTATATAAATCAATACATTAATGAAACATCAGAAGTAACAGGTTTAGATACAGAAAAAGTAACAACATCTGGAAGTCAAACACTAGACGGAGTACAAGCTGTTGCATATGCAAGAATTAGATATACAGAAGGTGGAGATTATAAAAGAACAGAAAGAATGAGAACAGTTGTAGAAGCTATGGCGAATAAATTTAAGACAAAGAGTATAAGCGAAATGAATCAGATAATTGATCAAATATTACCAGAAGTATATACAAATATTACAGCAGGAGATATATTTTCACTATTACCAAGTATAGCTAGCTTTAATGTTACTGATAGTATAGGATGGCCTTATGAAACAAAAGGAATTACATTAGATAGATGGTATGGAGTACCAGTTACACTAGAAAGTAATGTAAAACAATTACATCAAGAAGCTTTTGGTGAAACAGATTATACGCCTTCAGACAAAGTGAAAGAAATAAGCAATCAGATTATAGAAAAAACAGGATATACAAATTAAAAAGCTTGAGAAAGTAAGGAAGAAGAAAAAAGATGAAAATAAAAATATTTAGAACGATAATATTACTATTATTGATAGGCACATTTTTTATAATATTTAGATTTTCTAGTCAAAATGGAACACAATCAAAAGGAATAAGTACAAAAGTAACAGAAGTAATACTAGAGAAAAGTTCAAAATATAATCAGCTAGACAATAAGGAAAAGAAAAAGGTATTTAATAGAGCAAATGCAGTAATAAGAAAAATTGCTCATTTCTCAATATATACACTAGTAGGGTTATTATTAATGGGAATAATGACTAGAACAAAGTTAAAAGACAAAAGAAGAATATTAATAACTGTTATAATTGGAATAATATATGCAACATTAGATGAATTTCATCAAAGTTTCTCTCCTGGAAGAACACCAAAGATAACAGATGTATACATAGATACATTAGGAGTAATATTAGGCATATTGCTAGTACTGACAGCAAGGGAAATATATAACAGATATATTACTAATAGATTACAAAGGGTGACAAAAAATGTCATATAAATACTATTTACAAAAACTGTATTATATAGTATAATGTGAGTGCGAAAAAAGTGGAAAAATGTATAATAATAGGGGGATAAAAAATGGATGTAAGAAGTGAGATTTTATATCAAGATAGTAATATGGAAAATGTATCACTTATACCGATAAAATTAGAAAGAAATAGAATTATTGTCAAAATAGAAAAAATATTAAAAAGAGCACTAGATATTTTAGGTGGGATTTTTGGAAGTATATGTTTAATTCCAATAACAGTAGGAATATGGATAGCTAATAAGATAATAGGAGATAAAGGACCAGTTTTTTATACACAAGAAAGAATAGGTAAAAATGGTAAGATATTTAAGATGTATAAATATCGTTCAATGGTAATAGACGCTGATGAAAGATTAGAGAAATATTTAGAAGAAAATGAAGAAGCGAGAGAAGAATATAGAGAATATAAAAAATTAAAAAATGATCCAAGAATAACAAAAATAGGAAAATTTATAAGGAAGACAAGCTTAGATGAATTCCCTCAATTTATAAATGTATTAAAAGGAGAAATGAGCTTAGTAGGACCACGTCCATATTTGCCAAGAGAAAAAGAAGATATAAACGGATTTTTTAATTACATAACAGCTTGTAAACCAGGTATAACTGGACTTTGGCAAACACGTGGTAGAAGTAGTACAACTTTTACAGATAGATTGACTTTGGATATGAGCTATTATTATGACCATACTTTGAAGTCAGATATAAAAATATTGTATAAAACAGTAGAAAATGTAGTGAGAAAAGAAGGAGCAGTATAAAATTTAAATACATTTTAGAGAAGAGTGTTAATGATATGAAAAAAAATAAAAAATTAGAAGAAATAAAAATTGGTTTAGTTGGTTCTAGTGGAGGACACTTAACGCATTTATATCAATTGAAGAAATTTTGGAAAGATAAAAATAGATTTTGGGTGACTTTTGATAAAGAAGACGCAAGAAGCATATTAGAAGGAGAAAAAGTATATAATTGTTATTATCCAACAAATCGAAATTTGAAAAATTTGATAAGAAATACTTTTGTGGCTGTAAAAGTTTTAATAAGGGAAAAACCAGACATTATAATTTCATCTGGTGCTGCTGTTGCTGTACCATTTTTTTATTTAGGAAAAATATTTGGAGCAAAAACGATTTATATAGAAGTATTTGATAGAATAGATAAACCAACACTTACAGGAAAATTGGTATATCCTGTTACAGATAAGTTCATTGTCCAATGGGAAGAAATGAAAAAAGTATATAAAAAAGCAGAGAATTTTGGGAGTATTTTTTAAGGGAGGATAAAAATAGTGATATTTGTAACAGTTGGAACACATGAACAACAATTTAATAGATTGGTAGAAGAAATAGATAAATTAAAAAAAGATGGAACTATAAAGGAAGATGTTTTTATTCAGACGGGGTATTCAACTTATGAACCCAAGCATTGTCAATGGAGCAAATTAATATCATATAGAGAAATGACTGATAAAATAAAAGAAGCTAGAATAGTAATAACTCATGGGGGACCAGCTAGTTTTATTGCACCTTTACAAATCGGAAAGATTCCAATAGTTGTGCCAAGGCAAAAAGAATTTAATGAGCATGTAAATAATCACCAAGTAGAATTTGTAAAACAGGTAGTTGATAGATATAATTCAATAGTGCCTTGTTATGTTATAGATGATTTGAAAAGATTAATTTTGAATTATGATTCAGTGGTTGAAGTCTTAAGAAAAAATTATAAGACTAATAATGAAGAATTTAATAGGAAACTTGAGAAGGAAGTAACAAAATTATTAGAGGAGTAAAGAAATGGATTATAAAATTAGTATTATCATTAGAACATATAACGAGCAAAAACATTTATCAGAAGTTTTAGAGAGTATAAAAAATCAAACATATCAGAATTTTGAAGTAATTATAGTTGATTCAGAATCAACCGATCAAACACTAGACATTGCTAAAAGATATGAAGCCCAAATTATACCTATATTAAAAAAAGATTTTAATTATAGCTATTCTAGTAATATAGGGGTGAAAAATGCTTCTGGAGATATAATTTGTTTTTTAAGTGGACATTCTGTTCCAGTAAATAATGATTATTTAGAAAAAACTAACAAGATATTTCAAAATGAAAAAATAGGTGCTTGTTACGGAGATGTAATAGCACTTGAAGATGGGAGTATCTGGGAAAAAATATATAATAAATTAGGATATATGAAAAATATTATACTGAAAAAAAACAATGGAATTAAATTAGAAACCAAAATTCATCCTGGAATATTAAGTTGTAGTAATGCCAGTATTAGAAGAGAAATTTTTGATAGACATTGGTTTGCTGATAAATTGGGAAAAAAAGGTGGAGAAGATGTTGAAATGGCATATAGAATTATTCAGGACGGATTTTTTATTGCTCAAGTGCCAGACTTATTAGTAAAGCATTCTCACGGTAGTAAATTAAAAAAGTTTCTTAAAGAATTAAAAAATTGGAAAGTTATGTACGGGGAAGTAGAGGATTATATAAATAAGTAGGAGGATATGTTGTGATAAAGAATTTAGTAAAAACTAAAATAAAAATTGAAAAGGTTCTATTCATAATTTTAGTTTTAGTTTTTTGTATTACTGCGTCTGATGAAGTTGGCAACAACTTAAGCTTATATAAATATATAATTTTAGTTGTTTGTATAATACAAGCTTTTTTGGTATATTCAAAGAGAAAAAAATATAATAATTTAGTTGTTAATAAGGAAATGAAATATTTAGTTTTTTTTGTTATAGTGTTAATACTATATTCGGTTTTTAGGTCATTAGTTGCGACAAAATTTTCTTTTAGAACTATACAAGAACTTTTATTTTTGTTTTGTCCAATGTTATATGCATATTTATTGGTAAACACGTTAAAAACAAAAGAAATAAATGATGTTATGAAATTGGCATTTTATATTGTGTTTATAGCATATATTATTTCTCTAGGATTGAATATAAGTTCGATTATTAATGCTTTATTTAATTCGAGCTTTTCAAATTCGACATCTGAGTTGGAATCACATATATATAGTGGTTTTTCTTTAGCATTTTGCGCTTATTTTTGCTTTTTTGATGATAAAAAAGTATATAAGATTTTAAGCCTATTATTTGTAGTTATGACATTTAAAAGATTATCTATTATTGTAGCTATTTTTTTATTTATATTATCTAGTTTAAAAATAAAAAATCGAAATATAAATAAAAAAGTATATGTATTTGTATCTATTGTATTAGTTGTTTTTGCAGTAGGATATTACAATATTATGTTACCTAAAAATGTTGCTAAAATTGAAAGTAAATATGATATAGATATTTCTAAGTTGACTTCGACGAGGAGTGATAGATTAAGCAATTTGATGAGCTCTAATTATGAAACCTATGGTTTTGGGTCATCAACAGAGTATATGTATAAACATTTTTATGGAGCCTTAGAAATGGATATAGTAAAAATAATAATAGAGTTGGGATATATCCCCGTAGTTTTATTGGTATTTGTTTATTTATATGTGGGAAAATCAAATTTATATATGTTTTCTTTTATGTGCTTTCAAATTTTAAGTTTGACTTTTTCATCTAGCTTAACTAGTTCTTTTGCTTGGATTTTAATTTTTCTAACAGTGTTTTTAATAAATAAAGAATCAAACAGAAAAAGTTCAATGGAGAATCAAGATACTAGTGATAGAAAAATTGAAAAATTGCTAATAAACGAGTAGTGTATGTGATAATGAAAAGATGTATAATGGTGAAGCAATATTGCGGATATATAAAGGTTTTAGATGGATTTTTAAAAATAAATCAAAAAAATGTTTTGTGATTTTATTAGAAAGGAGAGATTCGTATAATATAAATGATTAGATTATGCGATAAGGTAAGATGAAATTAGTTAGTATAATAATTCCTGTATACAATGGAGAAAAACATATAAAAAAATGTGTAGAAAAATTATTACAGCAAACATATCCTAAGATTGAGATTATAATTGTAAATGATGGTTCAGTGGATAACACAGAATCTATATTAGAGAATTTAAGTAGGCAAAATAACAATATCAAACTAATTAACAAGAGCAATACTGGAGTAAGTGATACAAGAAATAGGGGAATAAAAGAGTCTAAGGGGGAATACATATTATTTTTAGATTCAGATGACTTTTTAGAAAAAGATGCTGTCGAACAAATGATAAAAAAAATAGGTAAAAATAAAATTGATTTACTTATTTTTGGTTTTAAAGTTTTAGGAAGTAGTAATAGATTGAATGATACATCTACATTGAAAAAATTATGTTATAGTAAAGAGTTAAAAAAAGATTTATTAAGATCTATTATATCAACTAAAAACAATATATTTGGATATGTATGGAGAGCTATGTATTCAAAAAAGTTATTGATAGAAAACAAAATTCTTTTTCCAAAAGGAATAAAAATTTCAGAAGATTATATGTTTTTACTGAATGCGATACATTGTTCAGAGAATATTTTTATTGATAAAAATGAGTATTACATATATAATATTAATGAACAATCTATGTCGATAAAATATATACCATCGCTATTACATGATATGTCATTTGTAAATGAATGGATGTATGAAAAAATAGTAAAGAATAATGTTGAATTATTAGAAGGCTACTATTGTTGTGTATGCAATACATATCTAAAGTTTGTACAAAATGTAGTGAGAGACCCTAATACTAATAAAAAGCAAAAAATAGATATAATAAAAAATATAAAAAAAGAAAAACAATTTGCTAAATATATAAAACGAGTATGGTTTAAATATAAAAAATTTAATATAAAAACATTTATTAGTTTAATAATGTTTAGACTTAATTTGGAAAAATTATATATATTTTTATTTGATATAAAAGAAAATAAGTTTGGGGGAAGAACATAATGAGAATAGGAATAGTTACGATAAATGATAATAGTAATTATGGAAACAGATTACAAAATTATGCAACTCAAAAAATGTTAAATAATTTAAATATTGATGCAGTTTCTCTAAGAAATGATCCTTGTACAAATACTAAGGATAAATATATTTTAAGAAAGATAAAAAATATTTTTAATAAAGGTACTTACAGTTGTTATGAAGAAAGGAAAAGATGTTTTGAAGAATTTAATAAAAATTTAAATCTTTCAAAAAATAAAATCAATCCATATTATAAAGCGAAAGGATATGATTATTTCATTACTGGAAGCGACCAAGTATGGAATCCTAATTTTGAAAGATTAAGAGAAGTGGATTTATTAAGTTTTGCTAAACCAGAGCAGAGGATAGCATTTTCTGCTAGTTTTGGCATAGATAAATTGCCAGAAGAATGTAAGGGAAAAACTAAAGAAGAACTGAGAAAATTTAAAGCAGTTTCTGTAAGAGAGGATAAAGGAAAGGAAATAGTGGAAGAATTAACAGGAAGAAAAGATGTACAAGTTCTAGTAGATCCGACTATGTTATTAACAGCAGAAGAATGGAATAAAGTCTCAAAAAAACCAAAACAATTAAAAACTGATAGATACATATTAAATTATTTTTTAGGCACATTATCTGAAAAAAGAGAGAAAGAGATAGAAAGGATTGCTAAAGATAATAATTGTGAAATAATAAATATATTAGATAAAGACAGTCCTTTTTATCAAACTGGACCAAGTGAGTTTTTATATTTAGAGAAAAATGCATTTTTAATTTGTACTGATTCTTTTCATTCATGTGTTTTTTCTATTTTGTTTAAAAGACCATTTATTGTTTTTGATAGAGAAGATTCTAATGTGAAAATGAATTCAAGATTAGATACTTTATTAAAAAAATTTAAATTAGAAAATAAATGGTATAAAGATAAAATTACAGGAGAACAATTGATAGCTGATTACAAAGAAGCATATAAAATATTGGAAAACGAAAGAGAAAAAGCTAAGAAATTTTTAGAAGATGCAATAAAATAACGGAAGGAAAATAAAATGCAATCTAGTAAAGAAATAAAAATAGGAGCAATATTATCATATGTAATAATAGTAGTAAATATGCTAATTGGTGTATTATATACCCCTATATTAACGGCAAAATTAGGGCAAACAGAATATGGGTTATATTCTTTAGTAACATCTGTAATTTCATATTTAACAATTTTAGACTTTGGATTTGGAAATGCAATTATTATATATACAACTCGATATAGAAATAAAAATGAAAAGGATAAAGAACAAAAATTACATGGAATGTTTTTTATTATTTATACAATTATAGGAATAATAGCTGGTATTATAGGAGCAATATTATGGTTAAATGTAGATAAATTGTTTGGAAATACGATGAGTACGGATGAACTAAGTAAAGCTAAAATATTAATGGGAATATTAACATTTAATTTAGTAGTTACATTTCCATTAAGTGTATTTTCATCTATTATAACATCATATGAAAAGTTTGTGTTTTCAAAGATATTAAATTTAACGAGAATAATATTAAATCCAATAGTAATGATTGTATTATTAAACTTCGGATTTAAGTCGATTGCTTTAGTTATATTAAATACAATTTTTAATATAGGAACATTAATTTTAAATTATATATATTGTAAAATAAGGTTAAAGATAAAATTAAAATTTGGAAAAATTGATTTCAAACTATTAAAAGAAATAATGGCATATTCTGTATGGATATTTTTAAATAGTATCATGGATAAAATAAACTGGAGCTTGGACCAATTTGTTTTAGGAATTTATTCTGGTTCTGTAGCAGTAGCTATATATTCAGTTGGAGGACAATTAAATCAAATGTTTGTAAATTTTTCTACGGCAATTTCAGGGGTTCTTTTGCCTAAAGTTACAAAGATGGAAAGTGATAATGCATCAGATGAGCAGTTTACAGAGATATTTATAAAAACAGGTAGAATTCAATATATAGTTATGGCTTTAATACTGTCTGGATTTTTATTATATGGAAGGGAATTTATAAATATAATGTGGGTAGGACCAGAATATTCGGAATCATATATTATAGCATGTATTTTAATGGTTCCCAATATAATTCCATTAATACAAAATGTAGGACTAAATATATTACAAGCAAAAAATGAATACAAGTTCAGAGTAGTGATATTAATGATTTTTGCTATTGTTAATGTATGTATAAGCATTTTCTTATCAAAAATATATGCTGGTATAGGTGCAGCCATAGGAACATCAATATCAACATTTTTAGGGCAAATAGTATTTATGAATATATTTTATCACAAAAAAATAGGGATAAATATGATTCGTTTTTGGAAAAATATATTAAAAATGTCAATACCTATAGTATTTATATTTATTTTAGCAATATTATTAAAAACTATTGTGCCAATACATAATGAATTTATTTTAATTGTACAAATAATTTTATATACATTACTATATGTTTTGAGTATGTATAGATTTTCAATTAATAAATATGAAAAGCAATTAATTTTAGAACCAATAAATAAAATAGTTAGGAGGAGTAAAAATGCTTAAAGAAATTTTAAATATCTTTTTAAAAAAAGGAATAAAAGATATTGTGTGCACAGAAGATATGTTAAAAAGTATCAACAATGATGATAAAGAACATATAAAAGAAAAATTTAATGTACAGATATTGAATGATTTGCGAAGTGCAACTTTTTTTGCTAATGGAGAAGTGAATGCTTGTAATGAGCCAGTAATTTTAATATTAAAAGGAGACTTCCTACCCAATATATATACAGGGATAACTGAAGCATGGTTTCAAAGATCTAATATTAATATAATTTCATTATTCGAAGAATATGACGATATAAAGATAGAATATTTAGAAAGATGCATTCCTAATATCATTACTATATATGATGATAATATAGAGAAATATAAAAATAAAGTTTTAGATATTTTAAATAACAATATGCCATCTTTAATAAATATAAAATATAATACAAAATTGGAAAAAAAAATAGATTATGGAGATATCATTAACATTTTAAATAATTGTGTTGATAATAAGATAGAAGTTTTTACATATAATGGAGCTAATAGAAGTAATAAAAATATAGAGATATTAAATATAGAACCTAAATACAAATATGGGATATTATCTAAATATATGGGATATATAACAGGAAAAGGAAAAAAAGTATTAATATTATTACCATATGAATTATTAAAAATAGATTTAAATATTTTTAATAATAGATATATAAACAAAAATGTAAAAATTGTTATTTTGAAAATGAAACAGAATAGCAATATAGAAAAGTGGATTCAAGAAAATAAAATAGAAGTAATAAAAACAGAAAAGCTAAATAAAAATATTTTTAAAAAATTTTGGGATTTGGATAAAGCGAGTGTATTAATAGTAGAGGAGGAAATATAAGATGTATACTAATGTAAGAAATGTTCAAATATTAATATCTTTGTTAAAACAATTTAATATAAAATATTTTGTTAATTCACCGGGAACCAGAAATACCCCATTAGTTCATAGTATAGAACAGGATCCTTTTTTTAAATGTTATTCTATAGTTGATGAAAGGAGTGCAGCATATTTCGCTTTAGGATTATCAGAATCTTTAGATGAACCTGTATGTGTTACTTGTACAGCAGCTACGGCGACTTGTAATTATATGCCAGCAATTAAAGAAGCTTATGAAAGGAATATACAACTAATTGCTTTAACTTCAGATAGGGAAAGCTATTCTATGTTTCATATGCAAGACCAATCAATTAACCAAATTGATATGTACAAAGGATATATTAATTATAGCGTAGATATTCCATCAATTTTAAATCAAGCAGATGAATGGTTTGCAAATAGAAGTATAAATGAAGCTCTTTTGGAATTAAATCATACAAGGAAGGGACCAATACAAATAAATTATCATGTACCATCTTGGGGAGCTTTTTGCATAAAAGATATACCTAAGGAAAGGAAAATAACTAGGTTTGATAAAAATAACTTTAATTGGAAAGAGGCTAAAGAAAAGTTAAGTGGTAAAAAAATATTATTTTTTTGTGGGATGAATTATAATAACAGTAATGAAGAATTAAAAGAAAAAATAAAATTGTTTTATAATAAATATAATGTAGCAGTTGTATTTGATAATTATGCTAATATTAATGAAGAAAATTATATTAATGCTAGTGTATTTGGCGATATATTAACAGGAAAAGAGTTAAATAAGTTAACACCAGATATAATTATAACATACGGTAAAGTTTTTTATTCGCCAGTTAAACGGAGGACTTAACGGCAAAAGCCAAAACTTTGAACATTGGCATATTGATGAAAATGGGACTGTCATTGACGGATTTAGAAATTTAACAAGAGTATTTGAATGTAATCCAGAAAAATTCCTTGATGAAGTGACCAAGGAAATTGATTCAAAAAATAATCACGAATATGAACTGTTATGGAAAAAAAGAATTAATGAATTAAAAATTGGAAATATACCATTTTCTAATTTTAGTGTAATAAGGGATTTTTGTAAAAATATTCCTAAAAATTCTATTTTACATGCTAGTGTATTAAATAGTATAAGAATAACAAATTATTTTAACTTAGATAAGACAATAAAATGTTATGCCAATGTTGGTGCAGATGGTATAGATGGTGCATTTTCTACATTTTTAGGACAAGCTAATAAAACAGATAAAATGGCATTCTTATTAATAGGAGATTTGAGTTATTTGTATGATTTAAATGCATGCTTAAATATAAATAATAATAGTAACATAAGAATATTAATAATCAATAATTATGCTGGAGCAGAGTTCCATAAGAATTTCGGATTATCAATGATACCTACATTAAATTTGCATATAGCAGCTGGACACAATACAAAAATAGAGGAAACAACTGAAATGGAAAATGTTAAGTATTTATCTGCTAGCAATCAAAAAGAACTAGATATAAATATTAAAAAGTTCATAAAAAAGTCAGATAAACCAATGATTTTAGAAGTTTTTACAGATGCTAATACGGATGCAAAGATATTAAAAGAATTTTGGCAGAGAAATAGAAAAGGAAAAATATATGTAAAAATAATAAGAAAGATATTACCTGAGAAGTATATTGCTATACTAAAAAAGATTTTAAAAAAGGGGTAAGAAAATGGGAATAGGTAATTATTTTAAAAGAGCAGTAAAATATATTTTAAAAGAACATAAAATATCTGTAGTAAAACCGGAAATTGTTCAAAAAACTCCAACAGAAATGTTTTCTAATAAAAATATATTAATAACTGGTGGTGGCTCAGGTTTAGGATATTATATAGCACAAAAATTATCAAATGAAGGTGCAAAAGTTATCATTACTGGAAGAAAAGAAGAAAAATTAAAAAAAGCAGTAAATGAAATTAGAAATAATGTAGAATATATGGTATATGATGTAAGAAAATGTGATAGTGATTTTATGAAAACAATATATAATAAATTTGGAAAAATAGATTGTTTAATAAATAATGCAGGAATTTCTTTACATGAAGGAAATATGTTAAATGTTACAATGGAAGGATTTGAAAATCAATTTGATACTAACTTAAAAGGAGCATATTTTTTAGCACAAGAATATGTAAAAATAATAAAGGAAAATAATCAAAAAGAGGGAAACATAATTTTTATTTCTTCAGAAAGAGGAAAACAATGTGATGATATACCATACGGATTAACCAAAGTAGCTATAAATAGTTTGGTTGAAGGAATGTCAAGGAGATTTTACAAAGATGGAATAAGGATTAATGCTGTTGCCCCTGGTATAACCGCAAGTGATATGACAAATATAAAAAGGGATGGAGATCTATATTGTAATTATAATGCTTCAGAAAGGTATTTTATGCCAGAAGAAGTTGCCGAAGTAGTTGCCTTTTTGGTGAGTGAGTATTCTAAATGCATATCAGGAGAAATTATTCATTGCGATGCAGGAAATCATTTAAATCCATGGTTTAATAAATAGTTGTGAAAAATTTTTTATTAAAATATTGCAAAAAAGTGTATAAAAATATATACTATAAAAGAAAAAAATCAAAAGAAGAAATAAAAGGAGGAAAAGATGGAAGAAATTGACTTAAAAGAGCTATTTGAAATGTTTTGGAACAAAAAAACACAAATAATATTACTAATACTAATATTTATGGTAATAGGAATAATATACTCAGTAGGATTTGTAACACCAATGTATAGTTCATCAACAACACTAGTATTAGTAGGAACAGGAAGCAATAGTACAGATCCAAATCAAACAACAACAACGACAGATGGAATCACTACAACAGATATCACAATAAACTCAAAATTAGTTGCAACATACAGTGAATTAGTAAAAAGTAAAAATATATTAGGACAAGTTATATCAAACTTAGGAATTGATATAAATGAAGATGTATTAAGAAAGAATATACAAGTTACGGCTGTGGAAGATACAGAATTAATTGAGATAACAGTATCAAACGAAAATCCTGAATATGCAGCTAAAATAGCAAATGAAACAGCAAAGGTTTTTAAAGAAAAGATCGCAGAAGAAATATATAAAATAAATAATGTATATATAGTAGACCAAGCAACAGTACCAAGTCAACCTTCAAATATTAATTATGCAAAAAATATTGTTATATTTGCATTTATAGGTGCAGTTGTTGCGGTTGCGTATGTATTAATTTTAAATATGTTAGACACAACAGTAAAAACACAAGAAGATATTGAATCAAGTATAAAGTTACCAGTGCTTGCATCAATACCAATTTATGATTATGACATGCAAAAACTAAAGAAAAGAAAAGGAGGTAGAAGATAATGAAAAAAGAAGTAATAGCACATAGAGATCCTAAATCTCCTGTTTCTGAAGTTTTTAGAACTTTAAGGACAAATATACAATTTATGAATACTAATAATAAATTAAAAACTTTGTTAGTAACATCAACTTTACCAAACGAAGGAAAAAGTTGGATAACAGCAAATTTAGCAGTTACATTTGCGCAAGCAGGAAAGAGAGTTGTTATAGTTGATGCAGACATGAGAAAAGGTAGGCAATATGCTATATTTGAAGTTTCTCCAAGACCTGGATTATCAAACTATTTATCAGGAATAGATGTGAATAATGGTAATGAGATATCTGATGATTTAGCAAATTATATTCAAGATACACAAATTCCTAACTTATATGTGATACCAGCTGGAAATATACCACCAAACCCATCAGAGTTATTGATTTCTACTAAAATGGTTAGTTTGTTAGATAGATTAAAAGAATTATGTGATTTGATTATTATAGATGGAACTCCTTCTGAATTAGTAACAGATTCAATTATATTATCAAGAATTGTAGATTCTACAGTTATAGTTACTGAACATAAACAAACTAAAAAAGATGATTTACAAAAAATTGTTACAAATATTCAAAATGTAGGTGGAAAAATAGCAGGAATTGTATTAAATAAAGTACCTGTATCAGCGAAGAAGTATGAACAATCATATTATTATGGTTCAACATCTACAGCATCTATGAATGCGAGAAGAAGTAATGCAAGAGTTTCGAATATAGTTAGACAAGATAGAAGTAATAGTATAAGAAGAGAGAACAGACAAGATATTCCACAAGAGGTTAAACAACATCAAAATATTAGAGAGAAAAACAATGGTGGCAATGAGAATAAATCAAATACTATGCAAAGAAAAATTAATATAGAAAATAAAGATGACATTTCTTTAGAAAAGACTACCGATATTTTAAATCAGATTAATGAATATTTAGACAAAGAAAAGAAGAATTTAAATAATAATTAATAATTTGTAGGACGGATGATTTTTATTTCCGTCCTTAATTTATCCAAAAATATCCTAACGGACAACTAAAAATCGTCAAAATTAAACAAAATTTGCATAAACATATTGAAAATTTTTAAAGTTAAATGTATACTAGTAAAGGCATTATAAAAAAACGAAAAAAAGGAGCAAAAGAAAAATGATAGACTTTCATTCACATATATTACCAAATAT
>ERZ1643249.2180-NODE-2180-length-18585-cov-4.645278_pt1 | contig 18585 bp, 16 predicted proteins | sample MGYA00579263_ERZ1643249 | MGnify/ENA primary metagenome ERZ1643249 (study PRJEB29033, sample SAMEA4952264) | chicken gut metagenome | biome: Broiler Chicken; feature: Gastrointestinal Tract; material: Caecum | place: Ireland | collected 2018 | study: Broiler... | reverse complement strand
TTGGAAGAGATGGGGGTTACGGTCCGTGTGCAGACGGCGATTGCTATGCAGCAATTTGCAGAACCATATATCCGCAACCGTGCGGTCCGCCATCTGGAGAAAGGCCGTGTGGTCATTTTCGGCTGTGGGACTGGAAATCCGTTCTTCTCGACCGACACAGCGGCTGCGCTGCGTGCTGCTGAAATTGACGCAGACGTTATTTTTAAGGCGACTATGGTAGACGGCGTATATGATAAGGATCCCAATAAGTTCGATGATGCAAAGAAGTTTGATCATCTGACCTTTAGTGAAGTTATTGGGAAGGATCTACAGGTTATGGATTCTACTGCGGCGGCAATGTGCCGTGACAATCATATCCCGCTTTTGGTATTTAATTTGGCGCGGCCGGAGAATATTGTGGACGCTGTAAAAGGGAAAGAAATCGGCACACTTGTTGCAGACTGAAAAACAACGATATATTTAAGATCAGCATATAAGGAGAGAATGACGATGGACGCAATTCAGGAGAGACTTGCAAAGACAGAAGAAAAAATGAAAAAATCGGTTGCTGCACTGGATAATGAATACAAATCAATTCGTGCGGGGCGCGCCACACCGGCAATCCTTGACAAGCTGACGGTGGAATATTACGGCGCACCGACAAAAATCGACCAAATGGCAGCGATCAGTGTGCCGGAAGCGCGTCTGATGGTCATTCAGCCGTGGGATCCCACCACTCTTAATGCCATCCAGAAAGCAATTTTAGCTTCGGATTTAGGGCTGAATCCTGCAAATGACGGAAAAGTTCTTCGAATTTCCTTCCCACCTTTGACAGAAGAGCGCCGGCGGGAGATTTCAAAGGAAGTGGCGAAATACGCGGAAGAATGCAAGGTTGCCATCCGTTCCCTGCGCCGTGATGCAAACGATAAGCTTAAGGCGTTAAAAAAGAGTGCAGAAATTACAGAGGACGATTTGAAGGTCGGTGAGGAGAAGGTTCAAAAGCTGACTGATAAATATGTAAAGATCGTAGATGAGCATGCAAAAGCGAAAGAAAAAGAGATCATGGAAATTTAAACTTCTTTGATTTTGGATACGCACCGTAAAGGCAGAGCGGAGCGGGAGTTTATCTCCCGCTTTTTGCTGAAAAGGAAAAGCCGGAGGAAAGAAAAATGGCGAATGATCGACTCTTGCCGCAGCACGTTGGAATTATAATGGATGGGAATGGGCGATGGGCTAAAAAGCGTGGCTTGCCTCGGCAAGCGGGGCACAAGGTCGGCGCGAGTACCTTTCAGAAAATCACACGGTACTGTAATAAAATCGGCATTCAATATTTGACGGTATACGCTTTTTCGACGGAAAACTGGAAGCGTCCGCAGGAAGAAGTAGACGCTATTATGAATCTGCTCCGTAGTTTTTTAAAAGATGCCAAAAACCATCGTGCAGAAAACGTGAAAACGCACTTTATTGGTGATTTGACCGTGCTTGCCCCTGATATTCAGGAGATGATGCGTGACTGTGAACGGGAGAGCGCCGGCTTTACAGGATTGACGCTCAATATTGCAGTCAATTACGGCGGCCGAGATGAGATTTTGCAGGCGGCAAAACGCTTTGCTGCCGATGCTGCCGCTCACAAAATTGTGCCGGACGAATTGACTCAAGCACAGTTTTCTTCTTATCTTTATACGGCGGGACAGCCGGATGTAGATCTGATTATCCGTCCAAGCGGCGAGATGCGCCTTTCGAATTTCCTTTTATGGCAGGCGGCTTATGCGGAATATGTATTCATGGATACATTATGGCCGGATTTCAATGAAAAGTGCTTAGAAAAAGCACTTGAAGAATTTGCGCGCCGAAATCGGCGTTTTGGGGGTGTTTAACCGATGAAAGCGCGGCTTTTAACAGCAGCGATTGGTATCCCACTGTTTTTGGTTATTTTGATCTTTTTTGAAACGCCGGTCTTTAACGGCGCACTTTCCCTGATTCTGGGGGTTGCCGTATATGAACTGCTGCAAACCGCCCAGTATGGCAAAAGAAAATTGATCACAGTCGTATGCGTTGCTTTCGGCGCACTGCTTCCCTGGTTTGAGTTGCCGCTGCTGAAGCCTTACCGTGTACTTCTGCTGTTTGCTTTTGCCGCTTTCCTGTTTGCCGCTTTGCTCCGTTGGCATGATACGCTGCGTACAGAACAGGTTTCTCAGATTTTTTTTGTATCGGTGGTCTATCCGATTGCGCTGACAACCCTGCTTTACATTCGCGATGACTTCGGCGCATCCAAAGCATTGTATTATACGGTGCTGATCTTCTTGTGCGCATGGATGTCTGACGCCGGTGCTTATTTTGCGGGGCGCTTTTTCGGCAAGCGGAAAATGGCGCCGAATATTAGCCCGAATAAAACAGTAGAAGGATTAATAGGCGGCATTTTGGCAAGCCTGATATCTGTAGTTTTGGTTACGTTCGGATACTCTGCATTGATGTCGTATTTAGGCGAGCCGGTTTCCATTAATTATCTGTCTTTGACAGGAGCGTCTGTCTTGGCGACATTTGTCGGTGTGTTTGGGGATTTGACTGCTTCGATTATGAAGCGGCAGAATGGAATTAAGGACTATGGATCGATTATGCCGGGACACGGAGGGGTTGTCGACCGGTTCGACTCAGTTTTCTTTGTTGCGCCATTTTTTTATGTGTGGCTGCGTTTTTTTGTAATTTGACGTATGACAGGCAATGACTTCCTTGGGGCACAATGCACCGGGGAAGTTTTGCTGTTTTTTATCCCAAAGGAAGAATGATCATGAAAAAAATTTGCATTTTAGGCTCGACTGGCTCTATTGGCAGACAGTCGATTGAAGTTTGTAAGGCGCTGCGCTTCCCGGTTGTAGGACTTGCGGCACATTCCAATACAGAGCTTTTGGCACAGCAAATACATGCCCTTCGGCCGAAAGCAGCATGTATTTTTGACCAAAGCCGGTACGCTGAACTGAAAGAGAAAACAGATGGGACGGGAGTTCAGCTCTTTACTGGGATGGAAGGACTTTGCCAACTTGCCTCTATGACGGAATGCGATATGGTGCTTAACGCTGTCGTTGGCATGGTAGGGCTGCAGCCGACGCTTGCTGCGATTGATGCTGGGAAAGCTGTGGCGCTGGCAAACAAAGAAACGCTTGTAACCGGCGGAAAGCTGGTTATTTCTGCTGCAAAAGAAAAAGGTGTACCGATTCTTCCGGTCGACAGCGAGCATTCTGCTATCTTTCAGTCTATGCAGGGAAATGCGCAAAATCGCGTTAAGAAAATAATCCTTACCGCTTCTGGCGGACCGTTTTACGGAAAAACGAGAAAAGACCTTGAAACGGTAACGGTAAAACAAGCACTTTGCCATCCAAACTGGTCCATGGGCGCAAAAATTACCATTGATTCCGCTACTTTGATGAACAAGGGGTTAGAGTTGATCGAAGCCTGCTGGCTGTTCGATCAGAAACCAGAGGATGTGGAAATTGTTATACACCGAGAGAGCGTTGTCCATTCTCTTGTGGAATATGAAGACCACGCAGTTATGGCGCAGCTCGGCGTGCCGGATATGAAACTGCCGATTCAATATGCGCTGACTTATCCTAAGCGCCTTTGCTGCGATACACAGCGGCTAAGCCTGACGAAGTATGGGCAGCTGACTTTTGCTGAACCGGATGAGGAAACGTTTATTTGTCTTTCTGCCTGTAAAGAGGCCATGCGGCGGAGCGGGGTCTATCCGGCGATAGTAAACGGTGCAAACGAGGAGGCGGTTGCCCTTTTCCTGAATGGGAAAATTCGGTTTACGGATATCGGCCGGTTGGTCATGGATTCGCTGGCCATCCAATATGATAAAGAAGATTTCGCTATTTCCGATATTCTTGAAGCCGATCGTTTGGCGCGCAATTTTGTACGCGCATCGGTCTGAGACAAAGGAGGACATCTGATTGAACGTTGTAATTACCATTCTGCTTACGATTTTAATTTTTGGCATTATTATTTTTATCCACGAGTTCGGGCATTTTATCACGGCGCGTATGACCGGCGTAAAGGTAAATGAATTCTCATTGGGAATGGGCCCTGCCATTTTAAAAAAACAAGGGAAGAAGACCCTGTATTCTCTGCGCCTTCTGCCGATTGGCGGATACTGCGCTATGGAAGGGGAGAATGAGGATTCGGAAGACGAGAACGCCTTTCGGAGCAAAAGCGTCCCTAAGCGCATACTGATTTGCGCTGCTGGTGCTGCAATGAATATCATATTAGGATTTATTTTGACATTGGTAACGTTTATCGGCGAGCCATATTACAGTTCTTCCACAGTGGCAGTATTTAATTCTGAGAATGCATTGTCAAAGCAAAGTGGGTTAATGGTAGGAGATACGATAAAAAAAGTCAATCACACGACTATTTTTACTGCGAATGATATCGTTTTTGAATTGCTCCGCGATGATGACGGCATAGTATCTATGGAAGTCGTACGCAATGGCGAGACGGTAAGGCTGGAGACAGTACAATTTCAGGTTTCCGGTGAAGGGGAAGAAAAAACGCTGGATCTCGACTTTAAGGTGCTTGCGGAAGATGCAAGCTTTTTAGGCGCAGTCAGACAGACTTGGGGCAGCACGATTTCGCTGGTTCGCAATACGTGGGTTTCTATAGGCGATCTTATTACCGGTAATATCGGCATCTCAGAACTGTCCGGGCCGGTTGGCGTAGGCGAGGTTGTCGGTCAGGCGGCGGCAATCGGCTGGAAGAGCCTTGTTAATGTAGCGGCGTTTGTTTCGATCAGCATCGGTATTTTTAATCTTTTGCCGTTCCCCGCACTGGACGGCGGACGAATTGTTTTCTTAATTATTGAGGGAATCCGACGTAAACCGATTAATCCGAAAATTGAGAATTGGGTAAATGCAGCAGGGTTGATTCTGTTGTTTGCACTTATGTTGGTTGTTTGTTTTAAGGATATTTTGGGTCTATTTTAAGGAGAAGCAAATATGCGGGAAGTAAAACAAGTGAAAATGGGAAAGATGGTATTCGGCGACGGTACTGTGCGTGTACAGTCCATGTTGTCGGTTCCTTCATCGGATAGGAAAGGCAGTGTAAAACAGGCTGTAGAACTTGAAAAGGCAGGCTGCGAGATTATCCGGGCCGCCATTCCAAATGAAGAAGCGGTAGGGCTGATTCCCGCGATAAAAGAAGCTGTTTCCGTACCTCTGGTGGCGGATATCCATTTTGATTATCGGCTGGCAATAAAAGCTGTAGAAGCAGGCGTTGATAAAATACGGATTAATCCTGGAAATATTGGTGCAGACGACCGTGTGAAGGCGGTAGCAGACGCTTGCCGCAGACATCGGGTCCCGATCCGGATTGGTGTAAACGCGGGTTCATTAGAAAAACACATTCTGGAAAAGTACGGCGCGCCGGTTCCGGAAGCGCTGGTAGAAAGCGCACTATACCATGTATCGCTTTTAGAGCGGTTTGATTTTGACGATATCGTGATATCTATTAAATCGTCAGATGTGCAGACAATGGTCGCAGCTTACCGCCTGCTATCCAAAAGATGTGCTTACCCGCTGCATTTGGGGGTAACGGAGGCAGGAACCGCACGTATGGGAATGATTAAAAATGCCATCGGCATCGGAAGCCTTCTGTTGGATGGGATCGGGGATACGATTCGCGTTTCTTTGACTGCAGATCCAGTAGAAGAGGTGCGCGCCGGATATGATATTTTGAAAGCTTCAGGCATACGAAAAACAGGAGCAGAGGTGATTTCCTGCCCGACCTGCGGCAGGACACGTATCAATCTAATCGCATTGGCAAATGAAGTGGAAACGGCACTGGCTGGTTGTACAAAGCCCATCAAAGTTGCCGTGATGGGATGTGCTGTAAACGGGCCGGGAGAAGCGCGGGAAGCAGACATTGGGATTGCAGGAGGGGACGGGTGCGCCGTTTTGTTCCGCAAGGGACAGCTCCTTCGAAAAATCCCAGAGGAAGATGTGGTTCCTGCATTGCTTGCAGAAATTGAATCTATGTCGTGACAAAGTGGCCGATTGTAGCTCAACAATAAAGAAAAGGACAGACAGAAATTGGAAAAACAGTTTTTGGATTTATTTGCTGCATGCTTTGACAAGGATCTTGATCCGCTTTTAGGAGAGGCGGTACTTTTGTGCCTCGAAGTCGAGAAGGAAAAAAGGGAAATGGTCGTTACCATTCGGCCAAATGCACTTTTAGAAAAACAAATGCTGTTTGCGGCAGAACAGGCTATTGCGCAGGCGCTTTCCCTTTCTAAATGCAGGATAGCAGTAAAGTATACGCCGGATCGCTTTACGCCGGATTATCTTCCGCAAATTGCCGCCGATTTAAAGAGAAGCGTCTCGGTTATAAATGGATATTTTACGGATGCGGCGGGCACGTACGAAAATAAGACGCTGACAATTCATTTAAAGCACGGCGGGCTTGAACTCTTAGAACGGTGCAATGTGCGCGGGCATGTTGCAGCGCTTATCGAGCAGGAGTTTTCATTCCGGCCGGAGGTGCGCTTTGACGGCGTAACCGTAATTGATCAGGACGCTTATTACGCAGAAACACCGGATATTCCGTTTTATGAAGCAGTACCGCTTCCGAATGAAGCGCCACCTGAGACGGAAGCTGCTCCTCCTTTTCACTATGAGGAAAGCCGCACGCCGGCAGCTAAACCGCGGGAAAAGCGGATCAAGCTTGATTTTTCTGCCCTTCCTTTTCCGTGCAGCGACGCCGCTGTTTTAATTGGCAGAAAAATTGCAGAACAGCCAATCCCCCTTTCGGACGTCAATGCGGAAAGCGGGCGGGTAATCGTCTGCGGTGAAGTGTTCGACGTCGATTCGCGTTATAACCGCGATGAAACGAAAATTATTATGTCGGTCAGCATTACGGATTATACGGGATCCAATATTTTGAAAATTTTTGCGGATAAAAAAGACGAAGAGAAATATGCTGCGATTAAAAAAGGGATTGCACTTTTGGTGCGCGGGGATGCGTCCTATGACAAGTATGAGCATGAGGTGACCATCCGTCCATTTGATATCATGACAATGAAAAAAGAGCCGCGGATGGATACGGCGGAGGAAAAACGTGTAGAGCTTCATCTACACACCATCATGTCGGCGATGGATGCAACCACCAAAATTGATCAGGTGATCAATACAGCTTACCGCTGGGGACATAAAGCTGTTGCTATTACGGATCATGGCGTAGTGCAGGCTTTTCCGGATGCAATGAACGCTGTAGACGCAATACGGAAAGAAGGCGGAGAGTTTAAAGTTATTTATGGCGTGGAGGCTTATTTCGTAAATGATGCGGTCGAAATCGTAAACGGTGTACAAGATGAGCCGCTGGATGGAGAATTTGTTGTATTTGATACGGAAACGACAGGACTGAGCGCCGCAACGGAACGGATGACAGAAATCGGAGCAGTACGTATCCGCGGCGGTAAAGTCGTAGATACGTTTAACACTTTTGTGAACCCAGAAAAGCCTATTCCGCCTAAAATTACAGAGCTTACCGGGATTACAAATGAGATGGTACGCGATGCACCTTCTGAAGCAGAGGCCCTTTCGGCGTTTTTGGATTTTTGCGGTACGCATATTCTAATTGCGCACAATGCGCCTTTTGATATGGCGTTTATCCGCGCGGCGGCCCGCCGTTCGGGATTGAACCGTGAGTTTACCTCACTGGACACGGTTCCGCTTTGCCGCAATCTCCTGCCCGAGCTTAAAAAGCACAAGCTAAATATTGTAGCGGAACATCTGAAGCTTGGTGAATTTAACCATCACCGTGCTTGTGACGATGCCAATATGTTGGCTGCTATTTTCTTGAATCTTTGTGAAAAATTAAAAAATGAGAAAGAAGTCCATACGGCTCAGCAGATCAATACAGCATGTGCTGGTGTAGATGTCAAAAAAGCAGAGACATTCCATCAGATTATTTTAGTTAAAAATGCAGTTGGATTAAAAAACCTTTATAAACTGATCTCATTTTCCCATCTTGATTATTACTTTAAACGCCCTCGTATTCCAAAGAGTGTGCTGGCAAAGCATCGTGAGGGGCTTTTAATAGGAAGCGCCTGTGAAGCAGGGGAGCTCTATCGTGCGATTACAGCAGGAAAACCGTGGAGCGAGTTATGTGAAATCACCAAATTTTACGACTATCTGGAGATCCAGCCAATTGCCAACAATATGTTTATGCTGCGAAAAGGTATGGTCGAAAGTGAAGAGCAGCTTCGGGAATACAACCGGACAATTGTCAATTTAGGGGATAGGCTGGGCATCCCTGTTGTCGCCACATGTGACGTGCACTTCATGGAAGAGAAAGACAGCATTTTCCGGGAGATCCTTTTGTTCGGCATGAAGTTTGCGGATGCTTCCGAACAGCCGCCGCTCTATTTCCGGACAACGGACGAGATGCTAAAAGAATTTGCATACTTTGGTGAAGAAAAGGCGAAAGAACTGGTTATCACCAATCCGAATAAAATTGCGGATCTGATCGATCCGGAAGTCCGCCCGATTCCACGCGGCACCTTTACTCCGGAAATCCCAGGCTCAGAGGAGGATCTGCGACGCATTACCTGGGCAAAAGCCCATGAAGTATATGGCGATCCTGCACCTGAGATTGTAGAAAAACGGTTAAACCGAGAACTGGATTCCATTATCAAACACGGTTTTGCGGTTTTGTATATGATAGCCCAAAAACTGGTTGCCAATTCTGAAGAACACGGATACCATGTCGGTTCCCGTGGTTCTGTTGGTTCTTCGTTCGTTGCCATTATGGCAGGCATTTCCGAAGTAAATCCCCTGCCTCCGCATTATGTCTGCCCTAAGTGTAAGTACAGTGAGTTTATTACGGACGGTTCTGTGGGATCCGGCTTTGACCTTCCGCCTAAAAATTGCCCCAAATGCGGCGAGGCGATGGGCCGGGATGGCCATGACATCCCATTCGAGACGTTTTTGGGATTTGACGGTGATAAAGCGCCGGATATCGATTTGAACTTTTCAGGAGAATACCAGTCGAGCGCCCACCGCTACACAGAAGAACTGTTCGGTAAAGACCATGTGTTTAAAGCGGGTACGATTTCCACTGTTGCGGATAAGACGGCATATGGTTTTGCTATGAAATATCTTGAAGAGAAGGGCCGCACAGTAAACAAAGCAGAGGAAAACCGGCTTGCTTTGGGATGTGCGGGCGTTAAGCGTACAACCGGCCAGCATCCGGGCGGCATGGTTGTTGTCCCTTCCAAATATGAAGTATATGATTTCACACCTGTTCAGCACCCAGCGGATTCTAAAGAGTCAGGTGTGATAACGACACATTTTGATTTCCATTCGCTGCACGACACCATTTTGAAGCTGGATGAACTTGGGCACGATGTTCCGACGTTATACAAACATTTGGAAGATATGACGGGAATTATGATTGCTGATGTCCCGCCGATGGATGAAAAAGTTATCAGCCTGTTTACTTCAACAGAAGCACTCGGCGTTACGCCGGAAGAAATCCATAGTGAAACAGGGACACTCTCTCTTCCGGAGATGGGAACCAACTTTGTAAGGCAGATGCTGATTGATGCACAGCCAAAAAAGTTTTCCGACCTTCTCCAGATCTCGGGATTGTCCCATGGAACGGATGTGTGGTTAGGAAACGCACAGGATCTGATTAAAAACAAGACCTGTACGATTTCGGAGGTTATCGGTACGCGTGACAGTATCATGACCTATTTATTACATAAAGGGCTGGAGCCGAAAATGGCGTTTAAAATCATGGAGATTACGCGTAAAGGCAAAGCGCCGAAGCTTTTGACGGAGGAACACTTTACGGCTATGAAAGAGCATGGTGTTCCGCAATGGTACGTCGACAGCTGTATGAAAATCAAGTATATGTTTCCCAAAGCGCATGCTGCGGCATACGTTATTGCAGCGTGCAAACTTGGCTGGTTTAAAGTGTACCATCCGCTTCCTTATTATGCGGCGTTTTTTACGGTACGCGGCGGCGACTTTGATGCAGAAAGCGCAGTACGCGGAAAATCTGTCGTGCAGATGAAGCTGGATGCACTCCGCGCCAAAGGGAACGATCGTACGGTAAAAGAAGAGGATACTTATGTCACGCTGCAAATTATTAATGAGATGCTTTGCCGGGGATATGCGTTTTTGCCGATTGATTTATACCGTTCGCACGCAACCAAGTACCAGATTGAAGACGGGAAAATCCGTCTGCCGTTTACAGCCTTAAAAGGTGTAGGAGAAGCGGCGGCGCATTCTTTACAGGAAGCAAGCGAACAGGGAGCATATATTTCTGTAGATGAGGTACAGACGCGTTCCGGTGTGTCGAAATCAGTCATTGAAATGTTAGAAGAGGCCGGCGCGCTTGGTTCGCTTCCCAAAACGAGCCAAATGACATTTTTTTGATTGACTTATTCGATTTATTGTGATATCATAGTACCACATTACCATAGTAAAGCGAAGAGGGGATAGCATGCTGAAAAATCAACTCATCACGCCGGAAGGCACAAAGGATTATCTGTTTGAAGAAGCAGCCGTTCGAGAAGAGGCGGAGACGCTTTTACATACCTTGTTTAAAGCGCGCGGTTTCAGCGAGGTTATTACACCAGGGCTTGAATTCTTAGATGTTTTTTCCGTAAAAGGACACAGCATTCCGATTGAATATATGTATAAGCTGAGTGATTATAAGGGAAGGCTGATGGTTTTGCGGCCGGATTCCACCATGCCGATCGCGCGTCTTTGTGCAACACGGCTGCGGGCGGAACAGATGCCGCTGCGCCTTTTCTATAACCAGACGGTATATTCACAAAACCGAACGCTTTCGGGGAGAAGCGATGAAGTAAAACAAGCAGGTGTAGAGCTTTTAGGCGCGGCCGGGCTTCGGGCCGACCTTGAAATGACATCTCTGGCCGCTCAGGCACTTCAGCGCTGCCGTCAGAAAAATTTTCGTATTGAGATCGGCCATATCGGGATTTTTAATGCACTTGTCTCCTCACTTGGCTTGGATGATGCAGTACGCGAACAGCTACGGTTGTACATTGAGGCGAAAAATTATCCGGCAGTAAATGATCTGCTTGATACATTCGGCGGGCATGAAGCAAAAGTATTGAAACGGCTTCCGCGCTTGTTTGGCGGTGACGGGGTTTTTCCGGAGGCAGAAATGCTTTTAAAAGGGACAGATGCAGAGGAGCCGCTTTCTTATCTTCGGACATTGTATTTAAAACTCAATGAAGCGGGACTTGGCAGCTGTGTTACGGTTGATCTTGGCATTGTCAACCGAACGGATTATTATACAGGAATTGTATTTAAGGGGTATATTGAAGGTCACGGGGAAGAGGTGTTGTCCGGCGGGCGCTATGACCGACTGATTGGGCGATATGGCGAGGAGACGCCCGCCATTGGCTTTGCGGTTAATGTGGATGCAGTTGCGCGGGCGCTTTTGAGGAATGAAGGCGCTCCATCCAGAATGCCGCAGACCCTCGTCTTTGCGGAGACAGGCTGTGAGATTGCGGCGCTTCACGAACTGGACCGGATGATAATCCAAGGGACGACTGCGGAATTCGCTACTATGGAAACGCTGGAAGACGCGCTGCATTACGCCCGGGCAAAGGGAATAGATACCATCGCATATGTCACGGTAAACGGCGTTTTCCTGCGCAGTGCAAAGGAGGGGTTCTGATGCGTCCGATACGGATTGCCTTAACCAAAGGAAGGCTTGAAAAAAGCACCATAGCGTTATTTAAAAAAATGGGACTCGACTGTACCGAACTTGAAAATAAGGGAAGACGCCTGATCCTCCCTATTCCGGGGACGCCTTTTGAGGTGGTGCTTGCAAAGGCGGCAGATGTTATTACCTATATTGAACACGGTGTTTGTGACGTCGGAGTGGTTGGCAAGGATACCATTATGGAATATGGCGGGTCTTTTTTTGAGATTGCAGATCTTGGGATCGGCAGGTGCCGTTTTGCGCTTGCTTGTAAAAAAGGCGAAGATTTTTATTCCGGATATGCAGAAAAGACAATTGCAACAAAATACCCGAACGTTTCGCGCCAGTTTTTCGAAAAAAAGGGGATGGACGTCCGCATTGTCAAAATTGAAGGCAGCGTAGAACTGGCGCCGCTTCTGGGCCTTTCCGATGCCATCGTAGATATTGTCGAGACGGGGACGACGCTTAGGGAAAACGGGCTTGCCGTTATAGAAGATGTAGCGCAGGTAACAGCGCGTGTAATTGTCAACACAGTCAGCATGAAGCTTTCCAAAGTAGAAATTGAAAAGCTGATTGCCGATTTGGAACGGGTTTTGCCGTAGAGAGGAGATTTGATATGATACCGGTAATTCGAGTAAACGGGACAGATGAAACGGCCTTTTTAAAAAAACTGCGGGCGCGTGCCTCCTCTGTTAACGATGAGGTAACGGCGTCTGTCACAGAAATCATCCGCAATGTTCGGGATCAGGGAGATGAAGCGGTCAGGGCGTACACGCTTCGTTTTGACGGCCAAGCTCCGGCGTGTTTTGAGGTAGATCGTGAAGAGATCAATGACGCGCTTACGAATGCAGATCCCGAGTATGTAAATGCGCTTTTAAACGCAGTGGCCAATATTACAGACTTCCATACGCGGCAAAAGCAACAAAGCTTTATTGATGCAAAACAAAACGGCGTTATTATGGGGCAAAGGATCCGCGGATTAAAACGCGTTGGGCTGTATGTCCCAGGCGGGACAGCGGCTTATCCGTCGTCCGTCCTGATGAACGCTATCCCGGCCAAAATCGCGGGCGTTGAAGAAATTGTCATGGTAACACCGCCGTTGAAAGATGGAAAGGCCAATCCGGATATTTTAGTTGCTGCGGCGCTCTGCGGCGTTGACCGTGTTTTCCTTCTGGGGGGCGCACAGGCAGTCGCTGCACTTGCTTACGGTACAGAGTCTGTTCCAAAAGTTGATAAAATTGTCGGGCCGGGAAATATCTTTGTAGCTACGGCGAAAAAGCTCCTGTTCGGGGAAGTGGACATCGATATGATCGCCGGGCCGAGCGAGATCCTTATTTTAGCGGATGAAACGGCGAACCCTGTTTATTTGGCTGCCGATCTGATGAGTCAGGCTGAGCATGACCGGCTTGCTTCAGCCATTCTGGTCACTACGTCTGAGCGAGTTGCAGCCGATACGGTAAAAGAGCTTGGACGACAGGTGCAGGCGCTTTCCAGAAAAGAAATCATTGAGGATTCTTTGCAAAATTACGGTGCAGTGTTTATCTGCGACCGTGTTGAACAGGCAGTCGATCTGGCGAATGAGCTAGCGCCTGAACATTTGGAAGTTATGCTGAAGGATCCGATGCAGTACATTGGAAAGCTTGACAACGCAGGAAGTGTTTTTTTAGGGCAATATTCGCCTGAACCGCTGGGCGATTACTATGCCGGCCCGAACCATGTTCTCCCGACAAGCGGGACTGCCCGGTTTTTTTCTCCGCTTTCCGTCGATGCTTTTATAAAGAAGTCAAGCTACATCTGCTATACGGAAGAGGCGCTTTACGAAGCGAAAGACGATATTATGCTGCTTGCAAATAAGGAACATCTAACGGCGCATGCAAATTCAATTCGTGTCCGATTTTAACATTTATTTTTCTTGACAGAAAGGAAAGCGTAATATGGCATATCAGCTGAATCAAAAAATCCGAAATCTTGTGCCTTATAAACCGATCAGTGGGACTTATGATATTCGTCTGGATGCAAACGAGTCTTATTTTACACTGCCGGATGAAATATATGAAAAGGCGCTTAAAGCAGCACTTTCTACACAGCTTAACCGCTATCCCGATCCTGCCGCTAAAGGGCTTGTCCGGGCTTTTGCAGAATTTTATCATATCGATCCGGAGTATGTAACGGCAGGAAATGGATCGGATGAATTGATATCGCTGATCGTCTCTGCGTTTTTTGAACCGGAAGATGAACTGGTTACCGTTGTGCCGGACTTTTCTATGTATCAATTTTACGCAGGGGTATATGGGGTGAAAGCAACAGCGTTTCCCAAAAAGGAAGACCTTACGTTAGACACCGTCCGGCTTTCGGCCTATCTAAAAAGCGGCGGTGCACGCGGCGTGATTTTTTCAAATCCATGTAACCCAACTTCGCTTTGTATAAGCCGCCGCCATCTGCTGCAGATGATACGGGAAGTCCCCAACTGTCTTTTTGTTGTGGACGAGGCCTATATGGACTTTGCAGAAGAGTCGATTTTGTCCGTAGCACACGAGTATCCGAATTTGATTGTCCTTCGTACATGTTCGAAAGCCATCGGCCTTGCGGGACTCCGGTTAGGGTTTGCCATAGCAGGCGAAACAATAACAAGAGCACTGCATGCAGTTAAATCACCATATAATGTGAACACGCTTTCGCAATGTGTGGGGACGGCGGTTCTTTCAGAGCCGATGTATCTGATTCGCTGCAATGAACAGATTATTTCCGCAAGAGAGGCGCTATATAAGGGCTTGTTAAAGCTGTATGCAAAGTTTCGTATATTTGATACCATCTATGAGCCGACAACAAATTTTGTCTTTGTTAAGACGAAATTAGCAAAAGATATCTATGATAAATTGCTTGCCCGTTCGATTGCCGTTCGTTTTATGGGAGGGTATCTGCGTATTACAGCAGGGACGAAAGAGGAGCACAAACGGTTGTTTGAAGCTTTGGAGGAAATTGCAAAGGAGTTGGCACTGTGAGAAAAGCGGATGTTGCAAGGAAGACGAAAGAAACAGATATTACACTTTCACTGGCCTTCGACGAAGTAAACCCCATTGTACAGATCAATACGGGGATCGGTTTTTTTGACCATATGCTGACGGCCCTTGCGGTACACGCCGGCCTTTCCCTTTCTCTTTCCTGCAAAGGAGATTTGCATGTCGATTGCCATCATACAATAGAAGATACAGGAATTGTATTAGGAGACGCCTTGTGCAGAGCGCTTGGCGACAAGGGCGGTATTGCGCGCTATGGCAGTTTTTATATCCCGATGGACGAGGCACTCGGATTCGCTTCTATTGATATCAGCGGCCGGCCTTTCCTAGTATTTCATGCGGAATTTGCAGCCGACCGTATTGGCGGGATGGATACACAGATGGTGGAGGAGTTTTTCCGGGCGGTGGCTTTTCACGCTGGAATTACGCTGCATCTGAGCGTTCCATACGGCACGAACGACCATCATAAAGCAGAGGCGCTGTTCAAAGCGTTTGCACATGCGCTGAAAGCGGCTGCCGCCCGGAATGCGGACGGCAGCGTGTTGTCAACCAAAGGCGTGTTTTAAGGGGGCTTGCGTATGATCGCGATCATCGATTATGGTGCGGGAAATCTGTTCAGCGTAAAAAATGCGCTGGACTATATCGGTGAAGCAAACACCATCACTGATGCGCCGGAGGATCTGCGCCGTGCGGATGGATTGATCCTGCCGGGGGTCGGCGCCTTTCCGGATGCGATGCGGATGCTTAAAGAAAGCGGCCTTGCAGACGCCATTTGCAAGGAAGCAGCAAGCGGAAAGCCGATACTTGGTATTTGCCTTGGTATGCAGGTGCTTTTTGATAGAGGAATGGAATTTGCAGAGACCGCAGGGCTTTCTTTGATTCCCGGTACAGTTGAACGTATCAAAACATCCTATAAAATTCCACATATGGGATATAATGAATTGATTTTTGGCGTACCATGTCCGCTATTAGAAGGTGTGGAGAAAGGCGACAGCGTCTATTTTGTCCACTCCTATATGGCGAATACTTCAGATGCATATATTGCGGCAACCTGTGATTACGGAACGGCAATTACGGCGCTTGTGCAGAATAAAAATGTATTCGGCGCACAGTTTCATCCAGAAAAAAGCGGCGCCGTCGGGTTAACCATACTTAAAAATTTCGGAGGACTGACCAGATGATCATTTTACCAGCTATTGATATTCAGAACGGGGAATGCGTTCGGCTTACAAAAGGTGATTTTGCCACCAGCGAAAAAGTGGCCGAAGATCCGGTAGAAACGGCACTGCGTTTTAAGGCGGCCGGAGCGGAATACCTCCATATGGTTGACCTTGATGGAGCCAAAAGCGCCATGGCACAAAATCGCGAGGTTTTTATCCGCGTAGCAAAAGAGACAGGGATGAAAATTGAACTGGGCGGCGGTATTCGCGATATGGAAACGGCGGCCTATTATCTTGAAAATGGGATTGAACGGATTATCTTGGGATCTATGGCGGTGAAAAATCCAAAACTGTTGGCGGAAATCGTAAGGGAGTACGGCGGACGTGTCATTGTGGGGATTGATGCGGAAGACGGCATGGTGAAAACTGAGGGATGGCTGGCTTCCGGTAGGGTGAATTATATTATCCTTGCCAAAGAAATGTTTCACATTGGTGTTAAGCATATCATTTATACGGATATTTCACGCGACGGGACACTTTCCGGTCCCAATTTAGCTGATCTTAAGAAGTTGCGTGATGCTGTGAAAATGAACATTATTGCTTCAGGCGGGATTCGGAATACCGCGGATATCCGTGCACTGGCAAAACTGAAATTATATGGTGCAATTTGTGGAAAATCGCTTTATAAAGGCACGCTTGATCTGAAAGAAGCCATCAATGCAGCAAAATCACCTTCACAGCGGCAGGGAGGAAAACGTTCATGCTCTCCAAAAGAATAATACCTTGTTTAGATGTAAAGGATGGACGTGTTGTCAAAGGGATTAATTTTGTCGGTTTGCGTGACGTAGGCGATCCAGTGGAATGCGCCAAGCTTTACAATGAGCAGGGAGCGGATGAAATTGTGTTCCTTGATATTACCGCGACACATGAAGGACGGGACACAATGGAAGACGTGGTGCGCAGGACGGCTAAGGTGGTCTTCATGCCTCTCACTGTAGGCGGCGGGATCCGCACCATCGATGACTTTAAAAGGCTGCTCCGTGCCGGCGCGGACAAGATTTCTGTAAACTCCGCAGCAGTTAAAAACCCGTTGCTGCTTTCTGAAGCTGCCGATAAATTCGGCAGTCAATGCGTAGTAGCTGCAATTGACGCCAAGCGCTGTGCGGATGGGACGTTCCATGTCGTGATAAACGGTGGAAGGATCGATACTGGTTTGGATGCAATTGCTTGGACAAAAGAGGTGCAGCGGCGCGGCGCAGGAGAAATCCTGCTTACCTCAATGGATGCGGATGGGACAAAAAATGGTTTTGATTTGGAGCTTTTAAACGCTGTCTGTGCGGTATCCTCCGTCCCGGTTATTGCCTCGGGTGGCTGCGGAAAGCTTGCGCATTTTTCCGAACTGTTTGAGAAAACGGCGGCGGATGCGGCTTTGGCTGCTTCCCTGTTTCATTATCGTGAACTTACGGTAAAACAGGTAAAAGAGCATTTGGCACAGCACGGGATCCCAGTCCGGCGTATAAGGGAGGTGCTGTTTTGATGGATTTTTCTCTATATTTTAAAAAGGCGCCGCTGATACCCGCTATTGTGGTAGATAACGAAACAAATAGGGTTTTAATGCTCGCTTATATGAATGAAGAGAGCATGAAAAAAAGCTTTGAAACGGGCTATACCTGGTTTTATTCGCGTTCAAGAAAAGAGCTTTGGAATAAAGGCGCAACCAGTGGGCATGTGCAGGAGATTGTGTCCATTGATGCCGATTGTGACGACGATACCCTTTTGGTAAGGGTGAGACAGACGGGGCCTGCCTGCCATACGGGCAGTTACAGCTGTTTTTTTAAGAGGATTTATGCCGCCGGTACCGAATGTGCTGACGGGGGAAAGGATGGGTCATCGTATGAATGAAAAACTGCAAGCGCTTTCAGCGCTCGATGAAACGATACGTCTGCGCCGTGAAAATCCGCAGGAGGGGTCGTATACCTGTTATTTATTTGAAAAAGGTATTGATAAAATTTTAAAAAAGTGCGGAGAAGAGAATGCAGAAATGATCATTGCCGCCAAAAACAAGGATAAGACGGAAATTGCGAATGAAGTCTCTGATTTGCTGTTTCATGTCCTTGTTATGTTGCAGGCATGCGAAGTTCCTTTAGATGACGTTTTGGACATTCTGCATGAGCGCAGTAAAAAGACCGGGAATTTAAAACAGTTCCATCAAGTAGACCATAACAGTTGATATAAAATGGGCGCGGTGTTTTTAAAAGATGTAGAGCTTTGCCATGCAGATGAAAAAGACCTTGTGGAGCTTTCTGCACTAGGCAAGCTGTTATGGCCCGGTCATACAACGGATGAGCTGAAAGAAGAATTTTTATCTGAAATGAAAAAGAACGCACATTTTTTTCTGCTCCGCGTACAGGGATGCTCTGTCGGTTTTGCGCAGTGCGCACTGCGCCATGACTATGTAGAGGGAACAGACAGCAGTCCAGTTGGCTATTTAGAGGGAACAGACAGCAGTCCAGTTGGCTATTTAGAGGGTATTTTTGTAAAGGAAGGCCACCGGGGAAAAGGATATGGACGCAGGCTGTTAAAGGCGTGCGAGGAATGGGCGAAACAAGCCGGTTGCTGTGAATTTGCGAGTGACTGTGAGTCTGCGAATGCTTCAAGCCGATTGTTCCATTTACATACAGGCTTTCAGGAGGCAAACC
>ERZ1643249.2179-NODE-2179-length-18587-cov-6.263868_pt1 | contig 18587 bp, 20 predicted proteins | sample MGYA00579263_ERZ1643249 | MGnify/ENA primary metagenome ERZ1643249 (study PRJEB29033, sample SAMEA4952264) | chicken gut metagenome | biome: Broiler Chicken; feature: Gastrointestinal Tract; material: Caecum | place: Ireland | collected 2018 | study: Broiler... | reverse complement strand
TTTGTAACTATTAACCCGTAGTCATTATTGACTACACCATTATCATACTAGGAGGTGTGAATCATGTGGAATATCATCAAAGGGGAATGGCAGAAGCTGCGCCGGTGCCAGATTCTGCTGGTAGGAATCGTGGCGCTGGCTCTCTGCCCTGTGGTGCAGTATGGAAGCCAGCTCATTGTCAATCCGGAGATACGGGACCCGAATTACGATTTTGTCCGTCTGTTTTCCAGTGTGGTCTGGGGAAATACGCAGGTTTTCCTGCCTATTTCTCTCGTGATGATTGGAGGATGGATGATTGACCGGGAGCATACCAGTGACACCATGAAAAATCTGCTCGCTGTGCCGGTATCCTATCACAGGCTGCTGGGCGGAAAGCTGGCCGTGGCCGCGGCTTTGTCCCTGATATTCGGGGTATACAGTGTCATTGCGACAGTGGTGACAGGAAGTCTGGCCGGGCTGGACGGATTTTCCATGATTGTTCTGGCGCGTCAGGGAGGCCAGGTGATTCTGGCGGCTTTTTATACCGGGCTTGTCTGCATGCCGCTGATCCTGATCTTCGGACAGATCCGGGGCGCTTATCTTGCAGGATCGCTTCTGACCTTCTTTCTTGGCTACTGCATCCTGTTTTTCAAAGGCGGCTTTCTGCTTTCTGCGTATCCCTTTTCCGCGGCGCTGGTGCTGTCCGGATTTGATATGCAGGAATACAACGGCGCCATAGAGTCTCCCAGTATTCCGCTGGCGCTTTTAGGCATGCTTTCGGTTCTGCTTTTGACTGCCGGAGTCCTGTTCTCCTCTCATCCGGGCAGCAGGGCCGGAAGCTCCGGAAAGAAGAAAAAGAAAAAGGGCCGCGGCCAGCGCAGATAAGCCGGCAGCACAGATAAGGAGGACTTTATGAAACAGATAGATCTTATGAAACAGACAGAGCGAAAGAAAAAGGTATTGGCGGCGCTCTGCGCAGTTCTGTGTACCGGCCTGTTATCCGGCTGTTCTTCCGGAGGGGTTCTGGATAGTAAGGAAAAAAATGAGCAGCTGAAGGATACCATTCTGGAGACTTATGACGCGCTCATAGGAGGGGCAGGCACAGCAGTCCTGACCCCCGAGAGATCGCTGGAAGGGAGACTTACGAGAGGAGAAGATGACTATACCGGATCTTACAGGGCGTCTTATACGGAATTTACAGGCACGGAAGTGCTGTTCGGCGGGACGACGCTGAAACGGGAGGAGGGAGGAACCCTGGAGCTTACCTGCTCCCTCTCTTTGGAGAGCGGAAAGGCGGAAGTCCTCCTCCGCTCCGGCTCCGATGATCCGGAGATCCTCTTATCCGGGAGCGGGGAGTATACCGGCACCTGGGAGGTAGACGGGGAAAGTACCTATATCGGCGTGCGGTGTGAAGACGCGGTGGGAGAGCTGTTTATTCAAATAGAATAAAGATACAATATGGGGGCGGACTTCACCCCCATATTGTCAGGGAATGCTTAGTGATTAAACAGAAGTGCCTGAGACAGGAATGAATGGTAATGGAAAAACAGAGCAATTAAAAATATCCTTTTGTCGACTTTCCGTCCCGAATCTGATAAAATAAAAATTGTAAGGATTTGTTAAGAATATGAGGTGTGGGAATGTATTATGTCGGGATTTGTGATGACGGAGAGAACACCTGTTCTGAACTAGGAAGCATGGTTTTTTTCTATGCAGAACAGAAAAGTATGGAATTAAAAACTGCTGTCTGGTATACAGGCGAGAGTCTTTGTGGGTATCTGAAGAAAGGAGAGCCGTTAGATGTTTTGTTTTTGGATATTGAGCTCTGGCAGATGACAGGCATTGAGGCGGGAGCGTATATCCGGAACCGCCTGGAGGACAGACGACTTCAGATCGTGTATATATCGGGAAAGGCATCTTACGCCCAAAGCCTTTTTAAAACCCAGCCGCTGGATTTTCTTGTGAAGCCCATCCGGCAGCAACAGGTGGACGAGGTACTTGATCTGGCAGTGAAGCTCCTGGGGAAAAATGAGACGAAATTCGCGTATCAGAGCGGCAGGGATTATTATTATATTCCTTATGGTGAAATCCTGTATTTTATCAGCGAAGGAAGAAAAATCCGTATTGTGACGGCACAGGGAGAAAAGGAGTTTTACGGGAAAATCAGAGAACTGGAAAAGACGCTTCCGAAGGATTTCCTGAAAATCCATCAGTCCTATCTGGTTCATACGCTTTTTGTGGCCCGTTATGCCTATGAGGAAGTGGAGCTGACAGACGGGACGATCTTAAGCATCAGCAAAAAATACCGGAAGCAGGTGAGGGAGAGGCTTCTGCGGGGAGGGGAAGAGACATGACAGACGTGATTCTCTGCGCGGCATCGAATTTGTTCCGAATGTACGTGATCAGCCGTTTTATGAAAACGCTGATCGGGGAGCCCAGAGCTTCCAGGAAAATGCTGTTTTTTGCCTATGGGACTTTTTATGTGGTAAATACAGCGCTGTTTCTGCTGCTTCATCTGTCGTGGGTGAACCTACTATGTAATTTGATGGGCATAAGTTTAATTGCATGTTTGTATACCAGGTCAGTTAAATTAGCATTTTTTACAGTAGTTTCATATTCAGTTATTGCCATGGCATGTGAATTTATCATAATATCATTATTTACAAATTATGAAGAAGGGCAAATATTCAATCAGATATTACAAGTGCTTTCAGTGCTGCTTTCTATTATTTTTGAATTACTGGCAGAAAGATTTATAAGAACACAAAGAAACGATGACAGTGTGTATAGCATAGCATTATTGTTGGTGCCGTTGAGCAGTATTGTTGTAAATATAATCTTGACAAATACAGATAGTGTAACAAATATTGGATTGATTGTTCTGAATCTAGGTTTTCTTTTAAGCGATTTTTTGATTTTCTATTTGTATGATCTGTTATCTGAAACGTTATATGAAAGATATGAGAATGCTTCTATGCGATTGCAGCTTGGGAGTTATTCTAGTCAGATGCAGATATTGAAGGAAAGTGATGAAAAAGTAAAAGCCTTACGCCACGATATGAAGCATCATATGAACGAGATTAGACTGATGGCGAAGCAGGATAAGACACAGGAAATCCAGAATTATATTGATGATATGGAGAATTTTGTATCAAATCCGAAGGAAATGGTTTATTCAGGAAACTGGGAAATTGACAGTATTTTAAACTATATGCTTGAGCAGGCAAAGAAGGAACTGCGTACAGTGGATGTGCAGGTGCAGTTGCCTGAAAAATTCTCCCATACCTTTGATTTGAATGTAATTCTAGGAAATCTTCTGGAGAACGCCATAGAAGGAGCGGGGCAGACAGAGGAGAAAAGACTGAAACTCCGAATTGTTTTTCAGAAAGGAATTCTGCAGATCGAGATAGAAAACAGCTTCTGTGGTAAAATGGTTCGGAAGCGTGAAATATTTTTTACCACAAAACCAGATAAAGCGGCGCATGGAATCGGTTTAAACAACGTAAGAAAAATTGTTGAAAAATATAATGGTTTGATGGAGGTACGCTCAGGGAAAGATATATTTTTTGTAAAAGTTATGCTGTATATATAAAGCATTTTCATAAACTGGTATGCAGGGGCAGGAAAACGAATGTTTCTTGCTCTTTTTTTCGCCAAAATGAAAAAGAAAACGTCCAATTTTGACAGGAACATAGACTGTTTTTTACAGGAAACGGCACAGACTTTCTTTTTGTGATAAGATACGGGCAGAAAGGAGGGGAGGCCAATGCAGAGAAAGGGCTTGATTGGAAACAAAGTGGAGAAACTCATTGTAAAAGTGGCAAAAGGTTCGGCAGAGCGTGAAGCAAATATGTGCTGTATGTACTGGGGGTATCAGCCCAAAGAACCTGAAAGCCTGAAAAAGCTGCGGGAATTTTGAGCATCGCAGAGCGCATGACAGAGAAACTGCTGTCGGATGAAATCATTTCCCAGAAAGAAGCAGAGTTGGTGTGTTATGGGCTTGAGAGCATTAAAAGCGACCTGACAGGAATTGCGATGTCGATTCTGATTGGAGTATGCTTTGGCCGGTTGCTGGAGGGTATACTCTTATGGGGGCTTATGTATCCTCTTCGGAAAAACGCGGGAGGCTTTCATGCCAGCACCAGAATGAGATGTATGCTTTTATCCGTAGGAATGTTGATAGTAACCTTTGCCTGTCTGATAAGATATAACTGGCCGAGGACAGTCTACATATTTATTACAGCGGTATCTTTTTTGGTTATCCTGTTCCTTGCGCCTGTGGAGAATCCAAATAAGCGTTTGGATAATGCAGAACGGAAGGTGTATGGTAGAAGAACTAGGATAATTCTGACATCAGAAAGCGTGTTGTTTTTGCTGGCATTACTGTGGAAGTGGGAAAAACTAACTGCGGTTATCGCAGCAGGGTTTGCAATCGTTGGAACTTCTCTGATTGCGGGGCAGCTGAAAATGAGAAAATTTAAGGAGTAGGAGGAATGAGTTATGATGAAGAAAACGCTGACCACAATTTTATTAGGAGCTACATTGTGTACCATACTGGTATCGGGGCCTGTTTTCGCAGAAGGTATTAGCAATATCAGTCCATCTGTTATTCAGGCAGAACGAGAGGATGTTTCTTTAGAAGAGGCGTTACAAGATCCTACATTTGATATTAATCATGTGGACACTAATGAAAGTATTATGCCTAGGTCAACATATTGGAATGTTTGGGGGGAACGTGAATATAGGAAAAGCGATAATACTGCGCGTCCTATCGGTTATTCAGAGCATGTTTCGAATGGAACAGTTTTAAATACGTTCCACTATACAAGAACCTATCTTGATGGAGGTATTTTAGGAGGCAAAAAAGGTGATTCTGACCGCCAATGGGGGTATAAAACGGTACAAGCTACTGGTACCTATTGTATGATGGATGTATGGGATACCTGTATTCATAAGGTAAAATATGGGACAGAAGACTAAATAAATCTTAGAGTTCTGACACAGAATAATATTGAAAACTTCAATATAACAGTATCTGCTTTACTTATTTGCTGAGAGGGGCTGTGCCTTCTCAGCAAATAATCGTTATAAATCTGCAAAAGGATAAAATGTGATGGGAGTTTATTTTAAGAGAATCTTTGCAGTAATAAGATCATCTTTTCTGTTGACCATTATTTTAATAAGCATACACCTTTTAATTGCATTTGTGGGGCTATACAAAACGAATTCTGCTCAGGAAAGCGTAGATAAAAAGCATGTATATTTTGAACTGCAGCAGGAAAGCAGCCCTTTTGATGTTCCATTAGAAAATTATGTTCATTTTTATTCGCAGCTATGCAATAATTTGGGATTTGAATATTATGAATGTTATTTACAATATTTAGAAACAAGTTCGGAATCTGAGAACTTCTTTGATTATGAAACGGAAACATTACAAAAAGGGTGTGACGCGGTTTTATGCGTCCAGATAAGTGAAAATCTGCAAAATAGGAATCATTTTGAATGCTATAGGGGAAGACTTTTTGATACAAAAGATTTTCAGTATTATGGAGGAACGATCCCTGTTATTTTGGGATATGAGTACCGGGATGTATATCAAATAGGTTTTCAATTTACCGCAATATATCTGTATCAGACATATAACTTTGAGGTTGTGGGAATTTTGGATAAAGATTCAATGATCCAGAATCCGGGCGCCACAATATTGCTGGATAAATATGTTATCATGCCTGGCTTTAATGTTTGTAGTATGCCGCAGGAAAATGCAGGAATAACCATTCATTATGCAAATAAAACAAGTGGTTGCCTGGTGGCTCCAATAGAGAAATTTACTGAAACATCAAACTACATAAAGCAATTATTACTGGATCAGAAATGCGGATATTATACGATAGATGTTTTCCCTGTAAAATATAATGTTATAGAGAAAACAGGTTTTGATATTGTAAGCTTTATCATCGGTTTATTAATAATATTTCTGGTTTTTCACATACTTTATTACCGGCATATCAAAAAAACAAAGAAATATATTATAAAAAACAGAATCCTCTTCGTATGTGCAGAATTAGCAGGAACAGGACTGCTTTTCCTGACGATGTACTATGCTTTTTCATTTTTGATAAGTATGAAAATGGATATGGGAATTTTGGGTATTTTCGGGATTTTCGTTATTGTTACAAAATATGTTTATTTGCCGACTGGCAGGGAAATCTGAATGGTCAGTCCATGGGGCACGGAATCGAAACCGTATAGCTTCCTTATGGGAGCTGGCAATCTGCTTCACCAGCCTCAGCCCTAGACTATGCTCTGCTCTTGTACTGCCGTCCCGACTGCTGAAAGTATCGCTCATTCTTGGCAGAATTGATTCCAATGTGTCTTTCCACACGATATTCTTCATGTTAAAATGGAATCATACTTTCATGGAAGGAGAGTATAGTTATGGGCATCTATCTGAATCAATGCCATTTAGTTAACGATAAAGATGCCTGATGCTTTTATAAAAAAACATTGAATCCATCCTCACAACCGCATTTTATGGAAACTGGCAGCCTTTTACTAGATATGGAACATATTTTAGACACGACAAAAAGACAGATTGCATGTCTGTCTTCTCAAGAGCTATAATGATAATGCTTATGCTTTATGCAGCTCGATATATGAAATATCGAGGTCTCTGGAAATAAGCTGATTGAAGTTGAAGCCTTGGATATTGGTGGCAACTCCGGATGGGATTAATCCCTTTTGCAATAGCAATATCACATCGTATTGTTTTTAATAGTGATATTTTCTTTCGGCCTGGAATTGTTTCAGATAGTTATCATAGCAGTTTTTCATTCGATCACGCTGTACTTTGATATAAAGGATCTCCTTTTAAATCTTATTGGAGGCTTGGCAGGATATGGGTTATTTGCTGCTTGGCGATGATAGTCCGGAAATTTTCATACCTGCAAAAAAATAGTCAAATGTTTTCTTACATTTATCAGAGATGCGCTTCAGTTAAATGTGCTGCTTCAACTATAGCTAAATGGTTTTAGGAAAAAGATAGCATTATTTTATTGAACGCTTATGGAACAGGTTTTGGCCTGTTCCATATTTTTAAAGGGAGCTAATATATGACTTTAAAACATTTAGTATTTGCCTTTTGCTTCGGTTTCGTTTTATCAGGCTGTTCATCAGAAAAGCATCCATCAATTGAATCTATAGGAAACATCCAGAAAGAACCAGAGCAGAATCCGAAAATGATAGAGGACTTTTCGGAAGAAGAAAAAGAGATCCTTACTGCCGAAGCTGTGGAGCAGCTTGCGGCAAAGCACGCGGAGCTGGCAATCGAAGACTTTGGGCCATATCTGGACTTGTCTCCGCTTCAGGAAGAAGGCAGTCTGTGGGAAACGCTGGAATTTGATTACGAGGGGCAGACGTTATGCCTGCGTGTAAGCGCAAGCGATAAAGAGCTGGCTGCCGCGCCTTATGAAGGCGCTCTGGATGGAGCAGTAGTTTTTCGAGAGGATTTTCTGGAGCTTGATTCCGCAGAAGAGGAATATGCTTACGATGGAAGCTGCGCGGATATCCGTTCCGGGAATCTGGAACATATTCTGGATGGAAACGTGGAGATGTCAGATTATCTGACAGTGACGCTTCCGGAAGGATTGAGGCTGAGCGGTTTCAAATACTGGATGGGCAGCCACGGCGGCGCTGCATTTTTGAGAGAAGGGGAGGCAGAAGAAGAGCTGACATTGGAAAATGCAGGTTTCTATGCCGAAAAACCACTGGCGGGCGGCATTGAGATTTTGGGGAATGGAGAGATAGAGCAGGGGATGTCAGTTGTAAAGGAACTGACTCCTCTTGAGACGGGAGAATGGGGAAAAGACGGTCTGATTCTCCGCCGGGAGATACGGCAGACCGATTCCGGAACCGTCTGGTATATAGCCCGCACGGAGAGGGAAGGAAGCTGTATTTCCTATTGCCTGTATCTAAGTGAAGAAGAATATACAGAAGAAGAGTTCCTGGCGGTTTCAGAGACGCTGTGCCTTATGGAGAATGCGGTTTATTAATGTTTCGATGATTATAATGAGTTGTTCTTTTTAAATTTTCTTGTACAGCTGAAAAATAGTGCGTGCAGAAATATGGAACACCCGTCCCTTTTCCGTTGCTATGCAGGCCATCTTTTACATGTTATTATTTTAACAAATGAAGGGCTTGAAAGCCGGAAAGGGGATTCATATGAAAATCAAAGCAGCAGTGACACACGCAAACGCAGAGCCGTTTCAGATTGAGACGGTGGATCTGGAGGAGCCGAAGGCGGGGGAAATTCTGGTGAAAATCGCAGCCTGCGGAATCTGCCATACGGATGAGGCAGCGCAGCACGAGCAGGTGCCGACGCCGCTTCCGGCCGTGCTGGGACATGAGGGAGCAGGCATTGTGGAAAAGGTCGGAGAAGGCGTGACCGAGTTTAAAAAGGGGGACCGGGTTGGCTTTTCCTTTGCTTTCTGTGGTCACTGTGATAACTGCCATACAGCTCATGTGGCAAGCTGCGAGCATTTCAACGACATCAATTTCGGCGGCGTTCTGCGGGACGGAACCTCGAGATTGTCCCAGAACGGCGAAACACTTTCCATGTTTTTCGGCCAGTCGGCCTTTGCGGAGTATGCGGTGGTGGACGCGGACTGCGCGATCAAGGTGGAGGATGACAGCATCGATCTGGGGATTGTGGCGCCGCTGGGCTGCGGCATTCAGACAGGAGCGGGAACGGTGCTGAATTTCCTGAAGCCGGAGTTTGGAACATCTATCGTGGTGTTTGGCTGCGGCACGGTGGGCATGAGCGCGATTATGGCCGCGCGCATCGCCGGCTGCTCGAAGATCATCGGCGTGGGCGGCAACGAGAAGAGCCTGAAGCTGGCCCTTGAGATCGGAGCGACCCATGTCATCAACCGGAAGCAGTGCGATGATATCGTGGGAGAGATCAAGAGGATTACGGGCGGCGGTGCCAATTATTCCATTGACACCAGCGGAGTGCCGGATTTTGTCAGAAAGGGACTGCACTGCCTGGCGCCTATGGGGGTAGAAGTGGTTGTGGGAATCACGCCGCCCATGGAAATCGATATGTTCGGAGAGCTGATGGCAGAGGGAAAGACTATTTCCGGCGTGATAGAAGGAGCGGCTGTGCCGAAGGTCTTTATTCCGAAAATGCTGGAGTATTACCGGCAGGGCAGATTCCCGGTAGATAAGCTCGTCAAATATTATTCCTTTGCGGACATCAACCAGGCCTTTGCGGATTCCCATAACGGAACGGCGCTGAAAGCTGTGGTCCGCATGGACGAAGGCTGGGAGAAATAAACGAAATAGGCGAAAACCGGGGAAAAGAAGCGAAAACCGAGGAAAATAAGCGGAGCTTTACAGCTCTTTTCAAAAAGGCTATACTGGAAACGGTATAGCTTTTTTGCGCGAAAAAACGGAGCAGGAGAACAGAAGCCTTGGATTTCAAAACACTGGAATACTATCGAAAAATCTATGAGAAGCGGAGCATCCGGCAGGCGGCTGCGGAGCTGTATATTTCGCCGCAGGGCTTAAGCCGCACTCTTTACGCGCTGGAGGAAGAGCTTCAGGTCAGGCTCTTTGAACGCTCTGTGAAGGGGCTTGAGCCTACCAGAGCCGGAGACTATTTTTATCAGGAGGCGGAGAAGCTTCTGAAAAGCATGCATCAGACGGCATTTCAGGTGCGGAGCCTTTATGGGGAAGAGGAAGCCCTGCGCCTGGTGTGCAGTTACGGGGCGCTGTCGGCCCTGCCCTATTCCAGAATTCTGGAATTTAAAAGGAAGTACCCGGAGATTCATCTGCAGTGGAGGGAATACCCGGATCTCCAGGCGGAGCAGCAGTTGGTTGAAGGCGATTACGAGATAGGGCTTCTGGTGAAGGGGGAGGAGCCGTTTGGAGACAGATATGAGAGCATCGATCTGTTTTCCCGCTGTATCAGGATTCTGGTGTATGAGGGACATCCGCTGTACGAACGGGAGCGTCTCACCTATCAGGATCTGAAGGACGAGCCTCTCATTATGGAGGGAAATGATTTCCGGATTTATGAGGTGTTCCGGAAAAAATGTATGGACGCGGGCGTATATCCGGAGATTGTGGCAGAGACCGGTGACATTGGCTTCTGCCATGAGCTGTGCGCAATGAAGCAGGGCTTGAGCGTCACCATTGATTTTGTGACGGAGTATATCAGAACCGGCGGAGTGAAGGCGCTGCCTCTGGAAGAGCCGGAGATTCTCTGGACCGTACAGCTGGTGCGGCATAGGGCGAACCGCCTGTCGCCGGCTGCGGAGAAATTTTTCCGTTATCTCTGCAGTGAATTTGAGGAGAAGAAAGAAAATGGCAGAAGCCATGTAAAATGTACGTGAAAAAATACAAAACTTTATTTTAGGGCTTGTTACTACTTTAACAACGTGCTATAATACAGTGGATTGCTGAAAAATTATCAATTACAATACGTAAACGAGAGAGAGGTAACAGAGTATGAACAGTGAGACATCAAACAAGATCGTTGTGATCGGAGCAGGAAACGTAGGAGAAACCATCTGCTACACTCTGATGCTGCGCGCGCAGGTAGGAGAGATCGTTCTGATCGATGTAAATGAGAAGAAGGCAAAGGGTGCGGCCCTCGATATTTCCCATGGTACAGCTTTCTACAGCCAGGTACGTATCAAGCAGGGCGGATATGAGGAATGTGCAGACGCGAAGATCATCATCGTGACTGCTGGCGTTGCGCGTAAGGAAGGACAGACCCGTCTGGATCTGGCAAAGGTGAACACAGGCATTGCCAGAGACATCGCGCAGAATATTATGAAATACGCAAAGAATCCTCTGATTATTGTTGTATCCAACCCGGTAGATGTCAATACCTATCTGATTCAGAAGGAGACAGGACTTCCGGCAGAGCGCGTCATCGGAACAGGTACTTCTCTGGATACGGCGCGTTTCCGTTATCTCTTAAGCCGCCGCTGCAAGGTGGATATCCGTGACATTCAGGGATACATTCTCGGTGAGCATGGCGACTCCCAGGTTCCGATCTGGAGCAGCGTAAACGTGGCAGGCGAGACCATTGACCACTTCCTTCCCACAGACGAGAAAGAGAAGGAGGAAGTAAAGACTGAGATTGCCACAAAGGCGCGTACCGCAGGCGCAGACGTTATTTCTCTGAAGGGCGCTACCTTTGACGGAATCGCAATGTCTGCTTTCCGTATTGTGGAGTCTATTCTGAAGAATCAGAATACCGTTCTTCCGGTTGCTCATGTGCTGGATGAGAGCTACGGCGACATGGCAGGCTCTACGATCAGCCTTCCCTGCGTAGTCAATGGCGAGGGTATTGCCAGAACCCTGAAGATTTCCATGACGGATGAGGAGCTGGTGGCTCTGAGACATTCTGCAAAGGTCCTGAAAGACTTTATCGCGGACGTGGTTGCGAACGACTAAGCGGAAGCGGCTGTTGTGTATTCTTAACATAATATAAAACGACAGATGGCAAATAAAAAGAAGCGTGGATTTGGGGACAGATCCATGCTTCTTTTTTTGCGCGCTGTACCCGGCAGCCGGATAGAGGAAGCAGCTTCCCCTATCCGATTTATCTGTTAAAGGACTGACAATGAAGTTAACAAATTAACATATAAAGGGAAAAACTACAGAGTTAGTCGATAAAAATTCCCAGAAAAACGCTGGGATTTAACAAAAATGGATGAAATAATAACACAAAATATAACATTTTGTATAAAAAGTTTAGAAAAAACCATAAAAAAATCCCCGGAAGGGGTTGTTAAAAAAATGACGACATGATACAATGTTGAAAAATTGATAGAAATTTATCAAATGGAAAGAAGGAGGTAGTCAAATGGTGTACAGCTATTATCCGGGCTGCACGTTGAAGAACAAGGCGCAGGACCTGGATCGATACGCCAGAATGTCAGCAGAGGCGCTGGGCTTTACGCTTCAGGAGATTGAAGAGTGGCAGTGCTGCGGAGCTGTCTATCCTCTGGCTTCGGACGAAATCGCCACAAAGCTGTCGGCAGTCCGCGCCTTAAACGATGCGAAGGAAAAGGGCCAGGATCTGGTGACGCTCTGTTCCGCCTGTCATCACGTGATTAAGCGTGTGAACGACGATATGCAGCATGTGGAGGATATCCGCACCAGGGCAAACAATTATCTGAAGCTTGACGAGCCCTATCTGGGAGAGACGAAGGTGCTTCATTTTCTCGAAGTGCTCCGCGACCGGGTAGGCTTCGATACCCTGAAGGAAAAGGTGGTGCGTCCTCTGACCGGACGGAAAATCGGCGCGTACTATGGCTGTATGCTGCTTCGTCCAAGCTCCGTGATGGCCTTTGACGATCCGGAGAATCCCACAGTGATGGAGGACTTCATCCGGGCGCTGGGAGCGGAGCCGGTGGTCTATCCGTTTCGGAATGAGTGCTGCGGAGGGTATATATCACTGAAGGATAAACCGCTGGCAGGAAGCCTTGTGGATAAGGTCATGGAATCGGCGGTCTGTCACGGGGCGGAAGAGCTGATTACCGCCTGTCCCCTGTGTCTCTATAATTTAAGGAACAGCGGAAGCCGGGAGAAGGTTCCGGTGACCTACCTGACAGAGATTCTTGCGGAGGCTCTGGGACTGCTGCCGGAGAAAGAAGCGCCGGATCATGCGGCGGCTCCCGGGGCGGAAGGCCAGGGAGAATACGCGGAAGGAGGAGATGCAGATGTATAGCACAGAAACGGCAAAGGCTGACATGATCCGCGAGATCAGCGGTGTCAATACAAGAAAATGCATGAAATGCGGCAAGTGCTCTGCATCCTGTCCGGCCTATGATGAGATGGACATCCGTCCCCATCAGTTTGTCTCCTATGTGGAGAGCGGCGATGTGAGCTCTCTTCTGGAATCAAAGAGTCTCTGGAAATGCCTTTCCTGCTTTGCCTGCGTGGAGCGGTGCCCGAGAGACGTGAAACCGGCGAAGCTCATCGAGGCGGCAAGGCTGATGGTGGTACGCCAGAGAGGCGGCAATTATTTAAGCCCGGACGAGGTGCCGGAGCTTTTGGATGAGGAACTGCCCCAGCAGCTTCTGGCAAGCGCGTTCCGCAAATACAGCAAATAGAGAGGATCAGGAGGTGAAGAAAAGTGCATAGAATAGGAGTATTTGTCTGTCATTGCGGTACGAACATTGCGGCGACGGTAGACATTGACCGGGTGGTGGCAGCGGCGGCGAAGGAGCCGGGCGTGGTCCACGCGGAGGATTATCAGTATATGTGCTCCGAAGCCGGACAGCTCAAAGTCCGGGAGGCCATAAAGGAAAAACAGCTCACAGGCATCGTTGTCTGTTCCTGTTCTCCCAGAATGCACGAAAATACATTCCGCCAGGCGGCGCAGCGCGCGGGCTTAAATCCCTACATGGTAGAGATCGCGAATATCCGCGAGCACTGTTCCTGGATACATAAAGACAGAGAGGAAGCCACAGAGAAGGCCATTATTCTGGCAAGGGCGGCCATCGCGAAGGTGATGCTGAACGCGCCCCTGACGGCCGGGACCAGCCGGGTAGTGAAACGGGCTCTCGTGATTGGCGGCGGTATCGCCGGCATCCAGACGGCCCTTGACATTGCCGAGGCCGGCTACAAGGTGGACATTGTAGAAAAGACGCCGAGTATCGGCGGAAGAATGTCCCAGCTTGACAAGACCTTCCCGACCCTGGACTGCTCTGCCTGTATCCTGACGCCGAAGATGGTGGAGGCGGCAGCCCACGAAAACATCACCATTTACACTTACAGCGAGGTGGAGAAGGTGACAGGCTTTGTGGGCGATTTTCATGTGGAAATCCGGAAGAAAGCCAGAAGCGTAGATATGAGCAAGTGTACGGGCTGCGGCGTCTGCCAGGAGAAATGCCCGTCCAAAAAGGCGCCCAACGAGTTCAACCGGGGACTTGATAAGAGAAGCGCCATCTACACGCCTTTTGCCCAGGCCATCCCCAACGTGCCTGTCATTGACCGGGAGCACTGCATCAAGTTTAAGACCGGAAAATGCGGCGTCTGCGCGAAGGTCTGCCAGGCTGGAGCCATTGACTATGAGCAGAAGGATGAGATCATTACGGAAAATTACGGAGCCATCGTGGTAGCCACGGGCTTCGATACGATTAAGCTTGATAAATATGACGAATATGCTTACAGCCAGAGTCCGGATGTGATTACCTCCCTGGAGCTGGAGCGTATCATGAACGCGGCAGGCCCCACAAAGGGCCATCTGGAGCGTATGTCGGATCACAGGGCTCCCAAGTCCATGGTATTTATCCAGTGTGTGGGCTCCCGCTGTGCTGATAACCGCGGAAAGAGCTACTGCTCCAAGATCTGCTGTATGTACACCGCCAAGCACGCGATGCTGATCCGCGACAAATATCCGGATGTGGATGTAACGGTATTTTACATAGACGTGCGTACGCCGGGCAAGAACTTCGATGAATTTTACCGCCGGGCCGTGGAAGAATACGGCGTCCACTACATCAAGGGCCAGGTCGGAAAGGTGGCGCCCCAGGGCGATAAGCTTCTGGTACAGGGCGTGGATCTGCTGGACAACAAGCGGATTCTCATGGAGACGGACATGGTAGTTCTGGCGACGGCGATAGAGCCGAATCCCGACGTGCGGAAAATCGCGACCATGCTGACGGCCAGCATCGACACGAACAATTTCCTGACGGAGTCCCACGCGAAGCTGCGTCCGGTGGAGTCGCCCACGGCGGGCATCTTCCTCTCCGGCGTCTGCCAGGGACCAAAGGATATTCCGGAGACGGTAGCCCAGGCTGGAGCCGCGGCTGTGAAGGTAGTCGGACTTCTGGCAAAGGACCATCTGGTGACGAATCCCTGCGTGGCCAAGTCGGATACCCTGCTCTGCAACGGCTGTTCCTCCTGCGAAAAGGTCTGCCCCTACGGAGCCATTTCCTATGAGGAACAGGAAGTGAACGATCATGGCATCCGGGAGACGAGACGTGTGGCAGTGGTCAACAGCGCCCTCTGTCAGGGCTGCGGAGCCTGCACAGTGGCCTGCCCGTCAGGCGCCATGGATCTGCAGGGCTTCTCAAACAGACAAATTCTTGCGGAGGTGGATGCGATATGCAGGTAGAAAATACAGAATTCCGACCGAAAATCGTGGCGTTCTGCTGCAACTGGTGCAGCTACGCCGGAGCGGACCTGGCCGGCAGCAGCCGCCTTGCCTATCCGGCGGATGTGAAGATTATCCGGGTGCCCTGCTCCTGCCGGGTGAATCCCATGTTTATCTTAAGAGCTTTCCAGAGAGGAGCCGACGGCGTGATCCTGTGCGGCTGCCATCCGGGAGACTGCCACTATACCACAGGCAATTATTATACCAGAAGGAGAATGACGCTTCTGTTCTCCATGCTGGATTACCTGGGTGTGGAACACGGGCGTACCCGCGTGGAATGGGTGTCCGCGGCCGAGGGCGTCAAGTTCTCGACGACCATGAATGAGTTTGTGGCGAAGATTCACGAGCTCGGAGAAAACGTAAGACTGGAGGATCTGCGATGCAAGAACTGATCACAAGAGCAAAAGAGCTTCTGGCTGACGGAACCGTGTCGCGGGTGCTCGGCTGGAAAAAGGGCGATATGGGCTGGGACCCGGAGCCTGCTTATTTTGAAAAAGAAGAAGATTTGAAAGATTTCGTGTACAACCCCTTCTGCGGCGCGAATTTAAGCAAGTATCTGATCGCGGCCGGGAAGCTTGAAGGCACGACGCTGGTATTTTTAAAGCCCTGCGATACCTACAGCTTCAACCAGCTCACAAAGGAGCACCGGGTAAAGAGGGAGAAGACTTATATCATCGGCGTAGGCTGCCATGGAACCCTGAAAGCAGAAAAGGTCTTAAGCGCCGGAATCAAGGGCATCGAGGACGCCGCCATCGAGGGAGATACGCTGAAAGTAAAGACCCTTTACGGGGAAAAGGAAATGCCCCTGATGGACGCCCTTCTGGAGCGCTGTAAAGTTTGCAAAGGGAAAACCCACGTGGTCTTTGACGAGCTGATTGGCGCAGAGGAAGGCGAAGAGGCGGGACCGGGAGAACTTGCCGGAAACCGCTTCGCGAAGGTGGAAGAGCTGGAAGCCATGCCGCCGAAGGAGCGGTTCGCGTTCTGGCAGGAACAGCTTTCCAAATGTATCCGCTGCAATGCCTGCCGGAATGTCTGTCCGGCCTGCAGCTGCCTGAAATGCGTGTTTGACGGCAATCAGTTTGACAGCAGCCAGAAAGCGAATGCCGATACCTTTGAGGAGCAGATGTTCCATATTATCCGGGCTTATCATGTGGCCGGACGCTGTACAGACTGCGGCGAGTGCAGCAGGGTATGTCCGGAAGGCATCCCGCTTCAGCTTCTGAACCGGAAATTTATCAAGGATATCAATACCTTCTACGGCGAATATCAGGCCGGAGCCGATACGGAAAGCCGGGCTCCCCTGACGGATTTTACCTTTGAGGATGTGGAGCCGGGGATCGTAAGTGAGAGAGGAGGCGGAAGATAGCATGTACAGAATCGACAAAAGCAGGCTCGCAGAGCTCTTTGCAGCCATAAGCGGAAATCAGGATCTCTTCCTCCCCTTACGGAAAGCCGATCAGACCAATTACGGGTTCTGGAGTGAAGAAGGATGCTTTGATCTCGACACGCTGAAGACCGTAAAGTCTGCCAAGGACTGCTTCTTTCCCCAGAGCGAGGTGCTCTACCGCTGTAAGAACGAGGACGGAAAGCTCTCCATCGATCCGCAGAAGCTCTGCGACAGGCCGTTTGTGGTCTTTGGCATGCGCGCCTGCGACGTGAAAGCCATCGAGGTGCTGGACAGAGTCTTCTTAAGCGATCCGGTGGATACCTTCTATGCGGCCCGCCGGGAGCACGGCACCATCGTATCCCTGGCGTGCCATGAGCCGGAAGAAACCTGCTTCTGTAAAAACTTCGGTATTGACGCGGCAGAGCCGGGAGCTGATGTGGAGACCTGGATCATAGAGGACGGACTGTACTGGAAGCCGCTGACGGAAAAAGGAGAGGCGCTTACGGTATCTCTGGCCGGGCTTCTGGAAAATGCGGACGCTGCTTCCGCGCCGGACGCGGCAGAGAAGGCGGAAAAAGCCGTGGCGAAAGAGCAGTCGTCCATTCGTGAAATCATCGAGAAGCTGCCCCTTTCTCATCTGAACCTTCCCAGATTCAAACCGGAAAATACCATGGAGCTTTTTGATTCTCCGCTCTGGGAAGAGATGTATAAGCCCTGTCTGGCCTGCGGAACCTGCACCTTTGTATGTCCCACCTGCCAGTGCTATGACATCCGGGATTTCGACGGCGGAAAGAACGGCGTACAGCGCTACCGCTGCTGGGATTCCTGCATGTACTCTGATTTTACCATGATGGCCCATGGAAACCTGCGAACCAGCCAGATGCAGCGGTTCCGCCAGAGATTCATGCACAAGCTGGTCTATTATCCGGCCAACAATGACGGTTTATATTCCTGCGTGGGCTGCGGACGCTGCGTCAGCAAATGTCCCGCATCCCTGAATATCGTAAAAGTGATTAAGAAAATGGGAGGTGAGGCGTAATGTGTGAATGCAGCTGCGGCGGAAAGACAAAACCGGATACTCTGATTCCAATGATTGGCGTCATCACCGATATCCGGACGGAGACGCCGGATGTAAAGACCTTCCGCGTGGTAGGACGGGACGGAAAGAAGCTTTTTGAGCATATGCCTGGACAGTGCGCTTTTGTTTCGGTGCCCGGCGTGGGCGAGGCGATGTTTTCCATTACCTCTTCACCGACCAATACCGAATTCCAGGAGTTCAGCATCAAGCGCTGCGGAACCCTGACAGACTACCTGCACAATATGACAGCCGGTGAGGAGATCACCGTGCGCGGACCTTACGGAAATTCATTTCCGGTGGAGACGGCCCTGAAGGGGCAGAATCTTCTGTTCATCGCCGGAGGAATCGGCCTTGCGCCCCTGCGTTCCGTCATCAATTATGTGCTTGACAAGCGGGAAAATTACGGAAGCGTAGACATTCTTTATGGTTCCCGTTCCATGGATGACCTGGTTCAGCTGAAAGAAATCCAGGAGGTCTGGGCGAAAACGCCCGGTGTGGATGTGTACCTGACCATCGACCGGGAGCAGGAGGGCTGGGACGGCCATGTAGGCTTCGTTCCTTCCTATCTGAAAGAGCTGGAATTTGCCACAGACAAGACTGTGCTGGTCTGCGGACCGCCTATTATGATTAAGTTCGTGCTTGCGGCGCTTACGGAAATGGGCTTTGACAAAACCCAGGTGTACACCACGCTGGAGCTCCGGATGAAATGCGGCGTCGGCAAATGCGGCCGCTGCAACATCGGTTCCAAATACGTCTGCAAGGACGGCCCCGTGTTCCGCTGCGATGAGATAGACGAACTGCCACCAGAGTATTGACAGCACTGAGCATCGCACAGACGAAAAGCGGCAGGCTGGCGTCGTGCTTGCACGTAAGACAGACTGGCGGTTTTTGGATGTATGAGGCGAACGCCTCAACCGAGATGAAGCCCGCAGGGCGGAATCGAGGTGGCGATGCGAAGAAAAGGC
>ERZ1643249.2175-NODE-2175-length-18623-cov-5.017503_pt1 | contig 18623 bp, 34 predicted proteins | sample MGYA00579263_ERZ1643249 | MGnify/ENA primary metagenome ERZ1643249 (study PRJEB29033, sample SAMEA4952264) | chicken gut metagenome | biome: Broiler Chicken; feature: Gastrointestinal Tract; material: Caecum | place: Ireland | collected 2018 | study: Broiler... | reverse complement strand
AAATAATTTTAAAATACAGGTTTTAGAAGAACTATTACAAGAGGAGGATAAATAATATGGATAAAGAAAAAGCATACAATTATACAATAGAAAGAATAAATAGTATAAGACAACAAAGTTTTGAAACAGAAAGTAAAAGAAAAATAGCAAAAGAAACATTAGAGTATTTAGAATATATAAAATCTATTTTGGAGGTATAAATAATATGAGCAATATAAGACAAATAAATAATAGATTGTTTATAAATGAAGAAGAGGTTGAATATCCTAAAAGTTTGTTTTTTAGCAATACAGTGTGTCAAGTAAATAATAAAGCTTATGTAAATGGAAAAGAATTTAAAAATGGGGAATGGAAATATACTTTAAAATCGTTGTTTTATACTATTTTTTAAATAACTTTTTTAAGAAAGTTAGGAGATGATTAGATGAGTGAAGCGGATAAATTATTTGAAGAATTAAGATATAAAAAATATACAAGTGAAGATTGTGTTATGTATATGAAAGATTTATTTACGATAACATTTATAATACCAAATAAAACGTTTATTGCTGAATATAAACAAGGAGATTATAATTTTCCAAAAATAAGACCTTTTGAACTAGAAATGCAAGAACTAAAAGCAATAAACCTAAAATGTAAAGAATTAGGTTGGATAGAGGAGTGATATAGTATGAAAGAAAAACAATTAATGAAGTTTAAAGTTGAAGATAATAAACTGAAAATGGAAATAAAGATAAATGATTTATTATTTTTATTTAAGACAAGTGAAGCTAACTTTGATGGAGACTCAGGTCAAATAGCAAAAGTAAAGAAAGACAATAAAGAACAATTTATAAATTATATAATTGAATATTTGCAAGAGCCTAGTTATGATAACGAAAATTTAGTAAATTGGGCAGAACCATTTGAAAAAGCATTTTATGAAATAGTAGAAGGTTATGAAGATTTTTGTAAATATAAAGATTAGAGGAGTGATTTAATTGGATAAAGAAGAAATAGAAAAAATGAGAATATCGCCAATAACAACGGTACAACTAGAAAGAATTTTGAATTACTTAGCTAAAAATGAAGAATATTCAGCCAAGCTTAATAATCTTGAAATCAGATATCAAGGCTATTATGAAGAAAAAGAAGGGAATATTGAAATGTTTACAATATATAGAAAGAAGGAGGAATAACTATGTTATCAGAAGATGAAAAGGAAGCTATTGAAAAATTAAAAGAAACACAAGATAGTTATTTAAAAGATGAATTAGACTTAGCAATAGAAACAGTTTTAAATCTTATAACTAAACTACAAAAAGAAAATGAAGAAAAAGATAAGCAAATTGATTTAATGGTGGAAAAGATTTATAAAAGAATAAGTGCAAAAGAACTAGATAAGTATTGTAATAAACAAAAAAATAATTGTAAAAATTATGAAGATTGTTTTAAATGTATTAAGCAATACTTTGAAACTAAAGCAAAGAAAGGAGAATAGTATGTTAAAAATTAAAGATAGTGTAGATTTAAAAGAATTAGAAAAATTTGGATTTAAACCTATATACAATAAAGATACTGGAAAAATAGAAGAATATTATAGAATCAGAGGAGATAAAAAAGGAACTACAATAAATTTTGATGATAATTTTAATGGAAAACATAAATACAGGAATTTTTGGACTATATTTACTTGGAACAAAAGAATTAGTAATCATGGATATATAAAACTAACTGATGATGATTATGAAATATTATACGACCTAATTCAAGCAGGATTAGTCGAGAAAGTAAAGGAAGAAAGATGAGAGATATAAAATTTAGAGGGAAAACTGAAAACAATATTTGGAAGTATGGAAGTTTACTTAAAGATAATCCGCAAAAAACTTATTATATTGTAAACAACGAAGATGGCAGTGGAAGAGAAGTCTTAGAAAAGACAATAGGACAATACACAGGACTAAAAGATAAAAACGGAAAAGAAGTTTACGAGGGAGATATAGTAGAATTTAAAGATGTAGGAGAAGAAGGGTATGAATATAAGGAAGGTTTTGATTTTGACAATATTGCACAAGTAGTATATAAAAATGGTATTTATACATTATCTAATTTTGGAGAAACTGATAATAGTTATTATGCAACAAATTCTACAGATGAAGAAAGATTGGAAGAAGTATTAAGAAATGGGAATTGTAAAGTAGTAGGCAATATATATGACAACCCAGAATTGTTAGAGAGAGGAGAATAAATAGTGAGAGTTAGAGAGTTAATTGATTGTTTAGAAAAAATAGAAGATGAAGAGGCAGAAATTCAAATCATAGATGATAAAAAATATATTTTAAATGAAAATGGAAATAGTATAGATGAAGTTGTAGAAATAACTGAACATGATGATGAAGGTACAATTTATAGTGTATACATAATCACAAAATAAAGGAAGGAGAATAAATATGATAGTAAATTTTAATGAAGAAGAAGCAATAATAACATATGATGGACTACAAATAGTGATACAAGAAGATAAAGCAAAAGAATTAGCACATAGAATATTAGACTATTTTGAGGAAGGAGAATAAAGATGATGGGAATATTAGAAACAATTATACTAATAGCATTGACAATATTTTTTGTGGCAATAATGGGAGTACTTATATGCGTATTATTTAAAGTAGCAAAAGAAATAATAAAAGATTTTTAGAAGGAGAGTGATAACAAATGACATGTACAGAAAAAGATAGAGACACATGTAATGTAGAAAAAATGGGTTGTGAAGGTTGCTTTTATAATAGAGCAAGTAATGAAGAAGTAGAAAGAGAAATTCATGAAAAGGAGTAAAAGCTTATGAAAGAATTAACAAAAACAGAAAAGTTAATCTTAAAAGCTATAAGAAACAATAGAGGAAGTTATGAAGAATTATCGCAAATGTTGTATGACAGAAAATTAGACAGTTCAGCAATGAATGCAATAAGAGTACATGTTTTTAGAATAAAGAAAAAAGGGTATAAACTAATGGTAATAGACAATTGGGGTTACAAGGAGGAAACAAATGAACAAAAATAGTTTAAAGATATATAGGCATAATCAAAGATGGATAAATGGTAGATTAGAATATATAGAAGAATATAAAAGCAGAATAAATAGATTAACAACAGTATTATCTGATATGCCAAAACGGAAGTAAAAAAATAATGGATAGAGAAGCGGAACTTTTAGCAGAATTAATGGATAATATAAATGATTTATTAGAAAAAATAAATAAAGAAAATGAAAAACAAAAGGAAATATTAGAACAATTAGATAAAGTAGAACAACCATACAGGCTAATATTAGAAAAAGTATACATACAAGGTAAAAATTTAGTACAAACTGCAAATGAAATGAATTATAACTATGAGTATATGAAAAGAATGAATGGAATAGCTTTAAAAAAATTTGAAGAAGTTACTAAAAGTTACTGAAAGTTACTGTCAAATTATGTTATAGTTATAATAGATATATAAACTTTTGCGGAGCTAAACTAATAAAAGTTTGGCTCTATTTTTTCAAGCAACAAAAGAGGTGCTGAAATGGAAAAGTGCTTATTAGACAACAAAATATGTTCAATACAATTTCGAAGATGTAAAACATGTAAATTAGATAATTGTAGAGAATCAATAAAAACATTAGATAAACAACAAAAGAAAGAAAGCGATAGAAAATTAAAAAGAATAATAGAACAATTACCAGAACAGTGTAAAAACTGTTCTTTTTTAGAAATTATAGATATAACAAAACAAACAGTACATTGTCCGTATATGTTGAAGAGGTGTATTTTGTGATAAAAGTATCAGTATTAATAGCTGTGTATAATCAAGAAAAACTAGTAATAAAAGCGTTGAGAAGTATTCCAAAACGAAATGATATAGAAATAATAGTATGCGATGATGGAAGTACAGACAACACATTAAACAATTTGTTACATTATGTAGCTAATAATAAAGATAGTAATATAAATATTAAACAGAATGAAAAAAATAAAGGAGTAGCATATACAGTAAATAGATTATATGATTTAGCAAAAGGAGAATATGTCGTGTTACTCGGCAGTGACGATTATTTCTATACTGAAGAATTTGAAAAAGCAATAAAGGAATTAGACGGAACAGACTTAGTATATTTTAATCTGCAGATAAATGACAGAACAATATTTAGATTAAATGAACAAACAAAAATGGGCTATTGTGGAAGTACAAAGTTTATGCGTAGAGAATTTATAAAAGATACAAGATGTTTAGAAGATAAGAGAGTAGGAGAAGACTACTTTTTTTACCAAGAACTATTGAAGAAAAATCCAACGGAAAAATTTACAGATATAACATTAAAACACTATAATTTTCCGAGAAAAGGTTCATTATCGTATCTACAAAGAACAGGAGCGATCAAATGAAGAACATTTTTTATTTTAGAAATATATCAGAAATCGGCGGAATAGAAACATTTTTATATTATTTATCAAAAGAATATAACGATTATGATATAACAATATTTTATAATAATGCAGACAAGAAACAACTTGAAAGATTAAAAGAACGTGTAAGATGTATAAAATTTAAAGGACAAGAAATAGAATGCGAAAAAGCATTCTTTAATTATAATTTAGACATTATAGACAATGTAAAAGCAAAAGAATATTATCAAATAATACATGGAGATTATAAAGCAATAAAAGTAAAACCTAACACAAACGAAAAAATAACAAAATATTTGGGAGTAAGCCAATTAGTGTGCGACACTTTTAAAGAGCTAACAGGAATAGAAGCAGAATGTATATATAATCCAGTAAAAATAGACAAACCTAAAAAGATATTAAAATTAATAAGTGCAACAAGACTAACAGGAGAAAAAGGATTAAAAAGAATAGAAACACTAGCAAATAAATTGAATGAAGATAAAATACCGTTCGAATGGCAAATATTCACAACAAATACAAACATAAATATAGACAATGTTATAGTTAGAAAATCAAGACTTAATATATTAGATTATATAGCACAATCAGATTATCTAGTACAACTAAGTGATAGTGAAGGTTATTGTTATAGCTTAGTAGAAGCATTAAGCTTAAATGTTCCTGTTATATGTACAGATATGCCTGTTCTAAAAGAAATAGGAATAAATGAGAACAATGCATACATATTAGACATGAATATGAGTAATATCGACACAAACAAGATATATAACAATATTCCAAAAGTTGTAGATTATAAACCACCAAAATGTTCGTTAATTAATTATATAGACAAAACAAAATCAAATTATGAGGAGGAAAGAAAAATGAAATATTTAGTAGAAGCATTAGATAATTATAAAAGAAGGAATCTAAAAGACGCAATATTAAATAAAGTTCCAGAAGAAGGAGAACAATTCGAAGTAAGTAAAGAGAGATTAGATATCTTGCTAGGAGATAATAATTACAATGAAGCATTTGTAAAAGTAGTAAAAGAAATAAAAGAAACAAAAAATACAAACAAAAAGCCAACAAAAATAAATAAGAAAGGAATAAAATAATGAAAAAGAAAATAGGAGATAAAGTAATATTTACGGGAGCAGAATATAACATAACAAAAATATTTAACTATGAAGAGAGATTAAAAGATAAAGAATTAATAGTTGAAGAAATAGTAGATTGTCCATGTAATGACGAAAGAATGGATTGCTTAAAATTTAAAGGAATAGATGATTTTTGGTTTAGAGCAGGATTTTTTGAAGTAATTGGAAATGTGAACGAATGTACACAGTAGAACAAATAGTAGAATTAATTAGAAGCGGAAAGAAAAAGAAATTTTATGATGATATATTCTGGAAAAACTTAAGCAAACAAATACTTAAAAGAGACAACTATGAATGTCAAGAATGCAAAAAAGAACGGAAAGTTAACAATAAAAGAACATAATAAGAAGCTAGATGTACATCATATTAAAGAACTTGAAGAATTTCCAGAGCTTGCATACGTAGAAAGTAATCTTGAAACAGTTTGTGTACATCATCATAATATACTAGATAATAAAAATCAATTTAAGAAAACAAATAAAAAGAAATTTATAAACGAGGAGAGATGGTAATGTCAAAGAAGATAGAAGAAGAGATAAAAGAATCTAAATTAAAAACAAATACAATATCAAAAGAACTAGACATTAATGAAGTAAATACAGAAGCGGAAGATATAAAAAATATAAAAGTAAAAATATTTAATAAAGAATACAATATGAATGATTTAATAAAGATAACAGATAAAGCAAAAAAAAATTATGAAGAGACAGAAATATCAAAAAAGTTTAAATTGTTAATAAAGAACTATTATGAAGGAATAGCTTGGGCAGTATTAAGACCATGTTGCGGAAAAAAGTATCCAATTAATGATTTAAAAGAAAAATTAAAAAAACAAGAAACATATCAAATAATAGATATAAGATGTAGTAGAAAAGATATAAGATTTAACAAAGAGACTGTTGATACAATAATAAAATTAGCAGAAAAATACAATCTTGAAAAATAGAAAGCCCCCCTTAAAAAGTTTTCATAAAAAAAACAGAAGCGGTCGAACGGGGAGGGTTCACGACAAAACAGATTTTACACACGTGCGTGTAAAGGGGTGAGAAAGATGGCAGCACAAAAAAGAAGTAATAAAAAAGAAAGCGAAAAGCAATTAGAAAAAGATATTGAACAAATAGAAAAAGCAAATAAAATAATAGCTAAACAAATAAAGTTAAATAAGATGATTAAGGATAAAACTGAATCTATTAGGGAAGACTTGAAAAATCAGTTAATATCGCAAGGCAAATTTGGAAAACAATTTGATGACATGATAGAAGATTATTTATATTTAGTAGAATTAAAAGAAAAATTAAAATATGATATAGATGAAAACGGAATTAGATATGAAAATACCGGAGGAAATGGATTTACGACATTTAAACCGAATGAGAGTTGCGAAAGACTTCTAAAAACAAATGCACAAATGCTTAAAATTCTACAAGATCTAGACCTCAAAGCACCAGATGAAGGTGGTGACGAGGGAGATGATTTATTGTAAGGAGATAGAAGAATATTTACAATATTGCAGAGAGTTTCCAAACAAAATAAATAATGATAGAAAATTATTAATAAAAAACATCGTAGAACCTTTATTACAAAGAGACGATGTTTTTTTTGATAGCGAAACGTACTACAAATGTATAAGGTACTGCGAAAGATGGTATTATAAATTATTTCCGTACCAAAAATTTGTATATGCATTCGTCTTTATGTATAAAGATGACATACCATTTTTTAAAACTTTCATAATTTTGATGGGCAGGGGAAATGGTAAAGATGGAATGATGTCGCCACTTATGAATTTTTTACAATCAAGATTTTATAATGTACCGAAATACAATATTGATATTGTGGCAACTTCAGAAGAACAAGCACAAGATACCTTCAATGTTGTTTATGATATGCTAGAAAGTAATAAAAAGAAATTTGAGAAATACTTTTATTGGAATAAAGAAATAATTATAGATAAAAAAACTAAAGCATTTTATAGATACAATACTTCTAATGCCAAAACAAAAGATGGAAAAAAAGATGGAGCTATACTTTACAATGAGTATCATGCATATGAAAATGACAAACAAATAAAAGTCTTTCAAAGCGGATTGGGCAAGGTAAAGCATGCAAGAATATTTATTATAACAACGAATGGATATGTAAGGGGAGGACCTTTAGATGAGTTACTTAGTGTGTGTGAAAAAATATTAAATGGATTAGAAAATACAATTAGATATTTCCCATTTTTGTGTAGGCTTGATAAAGAAGAAGAATATGAAATAGAGGAAATGTGGATAAAGGCTAATCCATCATTGGAATATATGCCAAGCTTGTTAAATGAAATAAAAACTGATTTTGAAGAACTGAAATTATTTCCAAGCAAATTGACAGAATTTTTAACTAAAAGAATGAACGTACCAAAACAACAAGAAGAAAACGTTGCTATCCCTTGGGAACAAATAGAAACAACTAATAAAGAAATGATTAACTTAGAAAGAAAAACATGTGTTTGTGGAATAGATTATGCAAGTTTATCTGATTTTGCTTCTGCATTTCTATTATTTAAGTCAGAAGAAAAATATTATGGAATTACTCATTCATGGTTTTGCAAAAATAGTAAAGATAAAAAAAGAATCCAAGCACCATTAGAAGATTGGAAAATATTAGGACTTTTAACAGAGGTCGACGATGTTGAGATAAAGCCAAAACTAATTTTTACTTGGATTAGCGATAAAGCAAAAAAATATAATATAAAAAAAATTGCTATTGATAATTTTAGATATGCTTTAGTAAGTAAAGAAATGAATGAAATTGGATTTGATGCAAAGAACAAAGAACAAGTAAAACTAGTAAGACCAAGCGACATAGCTAAAATACAACCTGTTATTGAAAGCATATTTGTAAATCAAAATATAATATGGGGAGATAATCCTTTAATGCGTTGGTTTACAAACAATACAAAGACAGTTCCATGGCAAAACAATACAAAAGTATATGGAAAAATAGAACCAAAATCACGAAAAAATGATGGATTTATGGCATTTGTAGCAGCAATGACAATATCAGAGGAATTAACAGTAATTAATGAAAATGCACAAATTTTTGATGCAATAGATTTTTAGAAAGGAATGAAAATGGGTATAAAAGATATTTTTGGAAGATTTTTTAATAAAAATGATACATATTACAATAGTTATGCTGAAAATGTAGCAAAAGAGATTTTTTATAAAGAATTAGCAATAGCTAGTGCTATAAACATAGTGGCAAAGTTAATAACTAACTCAGAAATTAGAACGTTTAAAGAAAAGGAAGAAATATTTAAACATAATTATTATAGATTTAATGTTGAACCGAATCAAAATCAAAATGCAAGCGAATTTAAATCAGAATTAATTTGGAAACTTTTTTATGACAACGAGGTTTTAGTAATAGAAGAAAACGGAATGTATTATATTGCGGATTCTTTCTCAAAAAATGATAGAACTTTATATCAAACATTTTTCACAAACGTAAGTGTTGGAGATTTAACTTTCAATAAAACTTACTACATGGAAGATGTTTTTTATTTTAAACTTAATAATTCAAAAATAAAGAGCTTATTAGATGGACTATATAATAGCTATGGAATTTTAATAACTCAATGCATGAACGATTATAGAAAAGCTAGAGCAGTCAGAGGAAAAGTAAAATTAAACACATCATGGTCTCAAAAATTTGAAGATCAAACAAAATTACAGGAAGCCATAAGGGCAAAATTTCGTTCTTATTTTTCATCAGATAATGCGGTTATGCCAATGGAAGAAGGATTTGACTTTACTGAAAGTGAAAAAAAATCCGTTACATCATCTGAAGATGTTAATAAAATAATTGAAGGAATATTTGACATTGTAGCAATCGCTTTTAACATTCCAAAAGGAATTATCAAAGGGGAGATGGCTGAAATAAAAGAAGAAACAAAGAATTTATTAACATTATCAGTAAAACCTGTTGCAAAATTATTAGAAGATGAAATTAATCGCAAATTATATGGTGAATTAGCATATAGTAAAGGCTCAAAAGTCAAGGTAGATATAAGCAGAGTAGAACATATTAATTTGTTTGATGTTGCTGGAAGTCTTGATATTTTAATAAGAATAGGTTTTTCTCATAATTTCTTATTAAGAGCAATTGGAGAAGAACTTATTGATGAAGATTGGGCTAATGCACATTATATTACTAAAAATTATCAAGAACAGGAAGGAGGGGCGTAATGGATAAGAAATTTTACAGTTTTGAAAATAAGACAGATACAAGTGCAGATTTATATATCTATGGAGATATAACTTCTTATGAGTGGGACGAATCAGATGTTTCAGCTTGGGGTTTCAAGAAAGAGCTTGAAGAATTAGGTGAAATATCAGAACTAAATGTTCATATAAACTCATACGGAGGAGAAACATTTCAAGGTTTAGCAATATACAATTTACTAAAACAACATAAAGCACAAATCAATGTTTATGTAGATGGAATTGCAGCTTCGTCAGCTTCAATTATAGCAATGTCAGGGGATAAAATATATATGCCAAAAACTTCACTGATGATGATACATAATTGCTGGAAATGGGCTGTTGGGAACTCAAAAGAATTAAGAAAAACAGCTGATGACATGGACAAAGTTGCAATTGCTTATAAAGAAGCATATTTGTCTAAAATCAATATTACTGAAGATGAGCTAGATAAATTGCTAGATGAAGAAACTTATTTAACAGCAGATGAATGTATAGAAATGGGATTTGCAGATGAAATTGTAGAATTAAAAACAAACAGTTCTATAAATCAAAATGCTAATATGTGTTTATACAAACTTGTAAATAAGTTAAAACAGAAAGAAAAAGAAAAGACAATAATAATTGATTTAGATGAAAAAACAGCAGATGAAATGGTTAAAAAAATAAGTGATAAATTAATAAAAGGTTCTGCAAAAGGAGAACCGCAAGGACTAATAGATAAAAATAAACAAGTTCAAAAACAAGATACTTTAATAGTATCTTTTTTTAATAAATTTTTAAAATAAAGGGAGGATTTTTTTATGAAAAATTTAGATTTAAGCTTAACAAACGAGGAATTAAAAACAAAAATGCAAGAAGCAGTAGAAAGTGGAGATAATGAAAAGCAAGTAGAGGCGTTAACAGAGTTAATGCAATACATAGCTCAAGAAACAACAATGGAAGTAACAAAAACAATGAGGCAAACAAACAACGATAATATGATAATGACTTCACGAGGAGCAAAGCTATTAACTTCAGAAGAAATAAAATATTACAACAAACTATCTGAAGCAATGAAAACTAATCAATCTATAAGTGATATAGATGTAGTAATGCCTACAACAGTTATAGATAGAATTTTTGAAGATTTGGAAGCACAACACCCATTACTTTCAAAAATTAACTTTCAAAACGTAACAGGTATGGTTGAAATTATTGTTAGAACAGGCGATGTAACTCCAGCTTGGTGGGGAAAATTAACTGATGAAATTAAGAAAGAATTAGAAAGTGGATTTGAGAAAAAAACAGTTAATCTATACAAATTAAGTGCTTTCTTACCTATCTGTAAAGCTCATTTAGATCTAGGTCCAGCATGGTTAGATTCATTCATAAGAAGATTTATAGTAGAAGCATTAAGTTTAGGACTTGAAGCTGGAATTGTAACAGGAACAGGTAAAGACCAACCAATCGGAATGAATAGAGACCTAGAAGGTGCTGTCAAAGAAGGAGTTTATCCTGAAAAAGCAGCTATTGCAATAAAAGATTTAAGTCCTGCGACAATGGGTGCATTAGCGGCAGAATTAACTAACGAAGGTAAAAGAGCTGTTACAAAATTGTTAATGGTTGTAAATCCAATTGATTATTTAACAAAAATATTCCCAGCTACAACTGTATTGAATGCTAATGGTACATATGTAAATAATGTATTACCATTCCCAACTGATGTCGTTCAGTGTGCAGAGGTTGCAACTGGAAAAGCTATCGTAGGACTAGCTTCTAAATATTTTATGGGACTAGGTTCAACAAAGAAAATAGAAAATTCAGATGAGTATCATTTCTTAGAAGATGAAAGAGTTTATATAGGAAAATTATATGGTAATGGTTTCCCTGTTGACAACAACTCTTTCTTAAATGTTGATATTTCTGCAATTCCATCTGTAACTTTTGAACAAGGTTCTGTTTAGAACGGAGGTGGCTTAATTGGATAAGCTACTAAAGGAAGTTAAAGATTACTTACACATTACTTGGATTGAAGAAGACGAAAATATAAAAGAACTCATATCAGAAGCACAACAGTATCTGTCTGGAAAGACAGGTACTGAAATTGATTTTGAAAAAGATTTAGTGGCAAAAGGACTATTAAAAGATTATTGCAGATATGTAAGAAACTTTTCGAAAGAATATTTTGAAAAGAATTTCTTAAATGAATTGCAAAATTTACAGTTTATATATGCAATAAATGAAAATGTTTCGAGCGAAGGTGATTCTAATGAATGAAAAGCAAAAACTAAAACATGAGACTTATAATGACGGTTTCTTAAAGTATGGTTTAATCAAACCTTTAAGAAATAAGAATAAAGTAAAAATAGGTGAAGAATTTGAAGAAATAGGAATACTACCATATGAGTTAATGTCTATAAGGGATAATGACAACTTAATTGCAGATTCATTAGGATATACTATTGATAAGAAAATAAAAGTGCCATATAGGCTTTTGCAAGAAAACATAAAAGTAAAAATCAATGAAGAAATATATGATATTGTTAAAAAAGATAGTTCAGACAAAATAAACTTATATTTATATTTACAAATTGCTTCTAATAAGGGGGTTACAGAATGACAGATAAAAAAATAGTACAAGTAGCGGAGAGCTTTGGACTGCCAGTTCGGAGTACAAAGAATTTATGAAAATGAAGTTAAGGATTATAATTATATAATTATAAGAAAAGGTAGATTAAATAAAAATAATTGTAATTCATATACAAAAACAATTGAAATTATATATGTATATGACGGAGAACAAAAAATTAGTGATAGTAAAATTATAAAAGCATTTGAAGGGATAAGACTTAACTTTAAATACATGGAGCCCGATGACTTTAGAGTAGGCAATACGAATAAATGGGTAGACGCGAATACGTATATATTTGAAAGACCTGAGAAGGTGTGAATATGGCATATAATGAATTAAGTTTAGATTATAGTGAATTAATTAAATTTGAAGAAAGATTCAGATTATTACCACAAACAGCAGAATATGAAATAAACAATTATTTGTGGGGCGACGCAGGAGATATTTTAGAAAAAGAAGTTTATAGAAGAATGCCACTTTCAGAATATAAACACTACAGTAAAGCAAAACCTAAAAGTCATGCGAAACAATCAGAATCATTAGACATAATAAGATATAATCTAGGTGTAAAAGTTCAAACAAAAATTAAGCCAAGGTCAAAAGATTTTGGATATTTAATATTCCCTGATGAAGGAAGAGGAATAAGGCAAAAGAAAAAAGGAGCTCAAGAATTTTTTGGCAAATCATTAGAAAGCAAGGAAGATAAAATAGCAGATGGATTAATAAACCATCTAGACAAAAAAATAAAGGAGGAATTATAATGGATTTTGAAGATTATAAAATAATCGAAGGAACAATAACTATCAACGATGAATTAGCAACAAGTTTTGGATGCATAGGAACATTAGAAGGAAGTTCGGATATTGCAACAGTGGAGAAAAAATGTGAAGGTGCAGTTGTAAAAACTGTAAAAAAAGTAAATAAAGTTGATGTAACTTTGACAGGACACCCTTATGTTGCCGTACTAAGAAATGTAGCAGGAATGACAAACGAAGGATTAAAAGAAGGTATATATGGTTATGGTGCTAATATAAAAGCTAAGAAAATTATATTTACTGCAAAAGTAGAAGACATGGAAGGAAATATAAAATACATAGCATTCCCTAACATGGACGATGTAAGCGGTTTAACTATAAGTATAAATAATGATGTAACTGAAATCGAGATGAAGAACTTTGAATTTTCAGCACTAAAAGACGAAAATGGAATGTTCTATTATGAAGCATTAGAAGATGAAATAACAGACGAGCAGGTAAAAACAAAATGGCTAACAGCATTTACACCAGAGCTAGTAAAAGAAACTGGTTCTATTTAATGTCGAATTTTGTCGAAAGAAATTCCTTGCAATATTTTGTAATATAATATAGAATATTGCAAGGAGGGTGATTGAAGTCATGTCATTAATAAAGTGTAAAGAATGTGGAAATGAAATAAGCGACGAAGCTAAAATTTGTCCTAAATGTGGAGTAAAAACAGAAAAAGCAAATCAACAAAGTAAATCTATAAAAATACTAGTAATAGCTATATTAATAATAGGTATTATAATTGCTATATTTGTTATAAAGAAAACAAATGATCCAATTTATCAATATAGTAGAGAAGCTATCAAAATTTTAGAAGACTATAAAGAAAATAAAATAAGTGCAGAGAAAGCATCAAAAGAATTAGATTCGATTTCATACAAAGCACAAGAAAGAAGTGAAGAAACAAAAGATGAAAAAAACACTAAATCTTCAACATGGGGATTATTAGCTACAGAAACTAGCCTTATGTCGTTAGAAATAGAACTGGGGAAAGTTGACAACATAGAGATTAATAAATACATAGAAAAATTAAAAGAATTTTGAAAAAGAACACTTACTTATAGTAGGTGTTTTTGTATTAGGGGGAAAATATGAAGATAAATGGTAAAGAAATAAATTTGAAAATAACGCCAAAGGCGATAGAAAAAATAGAGAGCATAAGTAATTTAGATATATTAAAACTATTAAGAGAGATTGGCGAAAATGAGCCAAAAGCAAGTGATTATTATAAATTAATTTATGCGGGATATATAGGGGCAACAGGAGAGGAAATAGGTTATGATGATTTTTTAAAACTAATAGAAGATGTTGATTTGCCTGAGATTTCACAAATAGGAGTAAATCTTTTATTAAAAAGAAAAAACTAAAATTCCAAGAAGCTTTTAAAAAAGCTACTAATAAAAAGAAAAAAAAGAGTAAACAATATAAAATTCCAGACGTACATATCGAAACATTAGCAGATATGTACGTTTTTTATGTGCATATAGACGGAATTGATGAAAACACGTTTTGGAACAGTGATATAGCTCTCTTGGAAAATATTCATGCAAATATAGTAGCTTATGAAAATTATAAAAACAATCCAAAGGAGGTTAAGTAATGGCAAAAAATAAACAGCAAATCAAATTTGAAGCAGATGTTAGTGGTTTTAAAACTAATATAAAGAATGCACAAAAAAGCATAACAAGTTTGAATAATGAGTTAAAACTTAACCAAGCACAGCTTAAAGAAAATAATGAAAGTACAGATTTATTATCTAAAAGAATAGAAACGTTAAAAGATAAATATGAAAAACAGAAAGAAGTAGTAGATAACACAAGAAAATCTTATGAAAAAGCAATTGAAATATTCGGTGAAAACTCAAACGAAGCAGAAAATTTAAAAAATAAATTACTACAAGCAGAAACAGCAGAGCAAAATATAAAAAATGAAATAAATAAAACTAACAAAGAATTAGAAATACAAAATAATAAATTAATAAATTTAAACAAAGAATTAGAAATACAAAATAATAAATTAATAAATTTAAGCAAAAAATGGCAAGAATCGGGCGAAACATTAAAAAACTATGGAGATAAAATAGAAAGTGTTGGAAATAAATTAAGTGTTGCAAGTGGATTAGTAGCTGGAGCAGGTATAATTAGTATTAAATCTGCAATAGAAACTGAAACATCAATTCAACAAATAGAAAATATTTATGGCGAAGCTAGTAACACAATTAAGGATTTTGCTGAAAATACTGCACTTTCATTTAATATGTCTAAAAGCGAAGCATATAAATATTCTCAAGTTTTTGGTAATTTGATTCAATCTATAACAGATGATCAAGTTGAAAATGCTCGATATACGCAAGAATTATTAAAAGCGTCTTCTATAATAGCGTCTTCGACAGGAAGAAGTATGGAAGATGTAATGGATAGAATTAGAAGCGGTTTATTAGGCAATACAGAAGCTATTGAAGACTTGGGTATAAATGTAAATGTTTCTTTACTAGAAAGTACAGAAGCGTTCAAAAGATTTGCTGGGGACAAGTCTTGGTTGCAATTAGATTTTCAAACTCAACAACAAATTAGATTGTTTGCAATTTTAGAACAAACAACAAAAAAGTATGGAGATGAAGTACAGCAAAATACAGCTTCAAGCATTCAACAACTTACTGCAAAAACAAAAAATTTAACAAACGATTTAGGAAAAAAATTATTACCGATTGCTAATGATGTTTTAGAACAAGTAAATGATTTGGTAAGCGGTTTTGAAAATTTAAGTGATGAGGAAAAAGAAAACATTATAAAAATAGGCGGTTTGATTGCAGTAGCAGGACCTTTGGTGAAATTAGCAGGTACTAGTATAAAAACAATTGGTAGTGTAACAAAAGGGATAGGAACACTTACAGGAGCAATTGGTGTTTTGACAAAAGGCTCAGATGGAGCAACAGATTCTTCTAAAAATTTAGCAAATATACTAAAAAAATCGTTTAGCCCAACTGGAATTGCTGTTGCTGCTGTAGTAGGCGGATTTAGCATTATGACAACACAAATTAGTAAAGCCACAGAAGAAAGTAGAAAACAGGCAGAGGAAGCAGAAAAAACAGCAGAAAAAATAAGAGGAGAAAAAGAAGCAGTAGACGAATTAAGAACATCAATTGATAATAATGTTCAAATTGAATTAACTCACATAGAGCGCACAAAAGAATTATGGGCAGAATTGCAAAAAATTACTGATGAAAATGGAAAAATAAAAGAAGGTTATGAATCAAGAGCTAAAGTAATTACAGGGCAATTGTCGGATGCACTAGGGACAGAAATATCTATAACAGATAATATTATAAACAAATACAAAGAACTTCAAGATGAAATAGATCTGCTGATATTAAAAAAACAAACAGAAGCAGCTTTGAGTGGTTCAGAAGAAAAATATAATCAAGCAATTACAAATAGAGAACAAAAAACGCAAGAATTAATTACACAAGAGGAAAAATTAAATACATTGCTAGCAGAAAGAGAAAATGCATACAATAATTTATCCGAGGTTGATAAAAAAGTAGTAGACGGGACAGATCCTTTATTGCTTACATATCAAGAACAGATATCTCAAGATATTTCTGCACAATTAAATGTTCAGAACAAAGATAAAGCAATAAAAGAAACTGTAGACTCTATAAAAAATTTAAGAAATGAAATTAATAATTATACAAGAGATATAGAGACACATCAATACAAATTAGAATTAGCTGCGGAAGGGACACCCGAAGCCTTACAGGAGATAGTAGACATGACGGGAAAAACATATATGGAAGGCGGAAAAATAGTAGAAACAACTTATGAAAGACAAATAAAAGCACAACAAATTTATTTGAATGATGCTAAAACTTTGAATGAAGAAGCTGTAGAAAACAATGATGAGGCACAGAAGTCAATGACGCAATCAACAATAAACGAAGCAAATCGTAGATTGAACGCACTAACAGACGAATTAATAGGTATGACTTCTACTACAAACGAAAATTCAGAAGATGTAAAAAATGCATGGAGAGCTTTAGCAACAGACAGTTATGATATTTATAATGAAAAAGTAAGCAAATTGCCGATGCTTACACAGATAAAAATAGAAGAAATGACAGGAGTAGCAGTAACAAAAGCTCCTGAATTTGCAATTACAATGGAATACATAGCACAACTAGGTATTGATGCTTTAGACAAAAGTGCAGATTTTAAGGCAAAAGCATTAGAAAGCTTAAATGAATATTTAGCAGGTTTAACAGATGAAGAAAAAAGGAAATTACTACAACAAGCTGGCATAGAAAATATTGATTTAGTAATGCAAGAATTAGAAAAAGGCAATTTGTCAGAAGAAAAAGGTCGAGAAATTTTAACAGGATTATATAATGGTTTAGAAGATAAAGGATTTAAAGCAAATCTTTTCGGAGCAGCAGCAACATTGGCAGGACAATTATCATCGCTATTAACAATAAAACCTACGATAGCTACTGTAGCTGGGATAAGTGCTATAAAAGCAAGTTTGCCTGGGCACAAAGACGGATTAGATTATGTCCCATATGACAATTATATTGCAAGATTACATAAAGGAGAAAGGGTACTTACAGCAGAAGAAAACAAAGATTATATGTCAGGAAATATAGAAAATAAAGTAAATAATAGAAACATAGTAGTTCAATTTTACTCGCAACACATAACAGAGCAGGAATTAAAAAGAGCAGAAGATTATATCGCAAAGAAGTGGGGTATGCAATGGTGAGTTATAAGTATGAAGATATAAGAAATTTTTATTTTGAAAACGAAACAGGAGAAAGAATAGATTGTCAAAAGATAAATGGCAATCTATTCTTTTACAATGTCACAGGGCTTGGCTTTGAAGAAGAAATTGAGTATGTTCAAATTGGAGACAATTTTATTGCAAATAGAAGAAAAATTAAACAAAATCAAATTGCTGGAGAATTAGATTTTTACGAAATGACATATGACGAATATTGCAATTTTGTTGATTTTATTTTAAGAGCGTCTTCATTACGTCTAATATATGTTCCTAAAAAAACAATTAGAACAGAATATTATAGAGATATAGATTTGTTTAAAATAGATAAAAATGAAGAAGATGAATATAATATTTTAACTTGTCCGATTACAATGAATGCGAAGTCCTTATGGTATGAAGCAAAAGAAGTAGTTTATAACATTGATTCAGTAACAAATGAGTTAAGATGGGACTTTCAGTGGAACGCAGTTTTTGCAGCATATGATAATAGAAACATAATTTTTGACAATAAAGGGCATACAGAAGCTCCTTTTAAGTTAGAGTTACACGGCGAAGTAATAAATCCTAAAATCACAATTTTAGAAGATGAAATTGAGGTTAAACAATTGGATTTAAACGGAT
>ERZ1643249.2174-NODE-2174-length-18624-cov-6.402983_pt1 | contig 18624 bp, 42 predicted proteins | sample MGYA00579263_ERZ1643249 | MGnify/ENA primary metagenome ERZ1643249 (study PRJEB29033, sample SAMEA4952264) | chicken gut metagenome | biome: Broiler Chicken; feature: Gastrointestinal Tract; material: Caecum | place: Ireland | collected 2018 | study: Broiler... | reverse complement strand
GGCAAATAAGCCCTCCTGTTTTTCGGAAAGGAGAAAAATATGGGAATTAAAATTAATAAAAATCTTATGAGCCGAAACCATACGGCACGGAAGAGGGGAAAAGGGGACATCAAATACATAGTGGTACACTATGTAGGTGCGCTAGGGGACGCAAAGGCCAATACCGATTATTACAAATCCACTGACGTGGGGGCCTCTGCGGATTTTTGGGTAGGTTTTGATGGGGCCATCTGGCAAGGCAACGACTATTACAATTATTATAGCTGGCATTGTGGGGGCGGGCTCCAGGGTAGCGGAGGGGCGTCCCATTATGGCAGATGTACGAACGCCAATTCCATCGGAATCGAAATGTGTGTTAAAAAACGTAGTACATCCACCATGAACGCCACAGACCGTGACTGGTATTTCACGGATGCAACTGTAACGAATGCGGCGAAACTGGTTGCGCAGCTCATGGCGGAACTGGGAATTGATCTGGGCCATGTGATCCGCCACTATGACGTCAACGGTAAAATATGCCCAAATCCGTTTGTGTACGACACCGGAAAAACAACCTGGTCCGGGTTCAAGTCCCTAATAAAAAAGTACAAAAACGGAGGAAACAGAAAAAAGAACAAGGACGGCACCTACACGGTGAAAAAGGGGGATACACTGTCTGAAATCGCGGCGGAGTTTGGCTGCACTGTAGCAGAATTGAAGAAATGGAATGATCTGAAAAACGATACGATCCAGAAGGGGAAGAAGTTGAAATTCTGGTATTGGAAAGGAAAAGTGACCTGCAAAAAGACCGCGCCGGTCAGAACCGGTCCCAGAAACACCTATAAACGGGTGGCGAAAATTAAAAACGGGACCGCCCTGGAGGTCCTGGGCAGTAAGAAAAATGCCCTAAAAAAGAAATGGTACAAGGTGCGCTACGACGGAAAAGGATACTGGATGTACAAAAAATGGATAAAACGCGTGTAAAAAAGAGGGCCAACAAAGGCCCTCTTTTTTTTAAAAGTAAAAATATTCCGGCTCTCCACCTTTTTCTAATCCGCCAAACTGATCGGGCACCAATTCATAAACCCGGAATAATGCGTTTTCTAATCCGTCCGTGTTAGCTCCTGTTTTTGCGGCTTCTTCTGCGCTTTCAGCTTCTACTGCCTCCAGCCCGTCTATAGTCTGCCATTCCTCAACCTGCGAAAAATTTTCCGCGAATGCAAATTCTACTAAATATGTTTTCATAATTTCCACCTTTCTGGCGGGGGAGCGGTGGCAAGCCCGCCCTCCCTGATTACCTGCTAAATATCTAAATCTTCGGTTACAATTCCCATTGCCTCCAGTTTCGCCTTTGTGGCTTTGATCTGGTAGGCAATTTCTTTTTCCTTGTCGCTTGCAGCTTTGATACGCTGTAGAGCTGTGTACTGGTCAATCAGTATCGCGATCTGTTCTTTTTCAGTCATTTCTCTGCTTTCCTCCATTCTGGTTTACTCCTTTCTTCCTGTTAAGGCCTTGCCCTTCCTTAACTGTCTTTATTATAATCTATTATCGTGTATTTGTCAATAGTCTATTTTCATGTATTTTATATTCTTTTATTATACCATTTAGCGCATTGTCATTTCTCGACGCTAAAATAAAAAAACCGTCTTTTGTGTTCTTGTCACTCTCGTTGTTATATAGTTTTATTTTGCGCATTCTACAGCATTCTATATAGTAATCTTCTGCACACAATCTTTTCTCTGTGCTACATCCTCCGGGAATTTCTATAAGTACGGCAAATTCAAACTTTTCTCCATTATTATAATCATATTGCAATTTACTGTTTGTATGTTTTCCGGCTTTTAATAGATTTATATGCGCTTTTGCTCTTGATCTGATGTCTTCGCTCTCTCCTATATATATTTTTTTACTATCGGTATTTATCAAAGCATATACTCCGCCTGTTCTCACATCGGGAACTTTGATTTCATTTTTTGTCATTCTCTCTCCCTTCTTTTATATTCCATAATTTCCCACGGTTGACAGTCTAAAAGGCTACATATATTAGATAGCACTTCACAAGTAACATTCCCATTATTAACTAATTTTTGAATTGTATTAGAATGAATACCGTTATTTTTTAGCCATTGTTTGTTATGTCCTTTTCTTTCCAATACACCCCATAATCTAGAAAAATCCATATATCCGTTATATCCGTATGGCTTTTTTTCTATTGTTCCGGACATTCTTTCACCGCCTTTCTGTATAATATATGATAATAGATTTTTCATATTTTGTCAACGCCTATTTTTGTGTACCAAATGCACAAAAAGCGCAATGCTTTTATAGTCTATTTTTGTGTATTTTATCAATAGACTTTTCGTCTATTATCGTGTATTATATAATCATCAAAGGAAAGCAAGGAGGAAACAAAGATGAAGAAGTACGATTTATCAAAGATCATGAAAAGAGCATGGGAACTGGTTAAAAAAGCAGGTATGACAATCTCCATAGGATTGAAAAAAGCATGGCAGGAAGCAAAGAAAGGGGTTAAAGCTATGAGAGGTTCAGAAAAACAGATCGCGTGGGCAGAGGATATCAAAAAAGAAGCGTATGGAACAGTGAATGCAAACATTAAAACACTGGACGAAAAAATTGAAAAATACCCAAACTGGGAAACAGCAAAAAAAGAAAGAGCAGCATTTATAAGGGTGAGAGAAATGCTGGACGAAGTATTCGGGAAAATCGAAGATGCATCCGTTATTATTGAAAAACGCTACATGCTGTCCGGGAAAAGTATCATCGAACTGAAAAGAAGCATCGAAGAAAGAATGTAAAAGGTTCCTGGTGGGGCTGCTATTCCGTGACACATATTATATTAGAAAGAAATGGACGCATAAAGACACCTTCCTACTGGAATATATTACCATAATTTATTCAACATGCTTTATGCTATAATTGTTTTAATGGCGGGAGGTGTTAAGAAATGGCAGGAAGACAGAAAGTGCGATTAACGGAGTCTGAGCAGAGAGTAATGGATTTATTGTGGAAAAATGGAGCAATGCAGGCCGTTGAAATCAGACGCGCATTGGAGAAAGAAACCGGATGGACGGAAGGCACAACCCGATCCATTATTCTTAGCTGCATTAAGAAGGGGTACATGAGGCGGAAAGATCCTGGATATTGGTGCTATCCCGTAATAACCAAGGAAGAGATCGGAAAAAAAGAAGTTAACGAAACGATAAAAAGATTTTTTGGTGGATCGCAGAGAAGTTTTTTTGCGTCATTTGTGGATAAAGAAAGAAAACTCACAAAGGAAGAGTACGATTCTCTAAGAGATCTGATTGACAGGTGGGGAGAAGAGGAGGAAGATAAACAAGAAGAACAAGATACATCCGGGCCGCAGTAAGATACTGTGGCCTATTCTTTTATTGTCTACAAATATAATACTACATTTAATTGTATTTACAAAACAAATTAAGTGCAAACTAGTGACAAAAGGTTCCGAAAAGCCAGTAAAATACACGTTTTTCCTTACACTTTCTTAACCAGTATTTAAAAAATAAGTAAAATAAAGAAAACAACGAACCCTTGAAAATAGCGGAAAGGTGCATATTTTCAAGGGTTTTTAAATTGCATCGAATCATAGAAAAATTTATTACTAGTGACAAACTAGTGACAGACTTTTATCTTTTCAAGCTCTGTTCGGAGCTCGAATATTGACTTGTGTATGTACTTGCCTTCGGTAATGTCTCCACTCAGGCTGTGTCCCATCAGCAGCTTGATCACAAGTGGATCGGCCTTTGCGGAGCTTAGCGAGGTAGCAAACGTGTGACGGCAGTCATGCGGCGTATGTGGGCCGATATTTAGCCCTTCCAGGCATTTCTTGAAGCCTTGCCTATACAGGTTACAGTTTAGGGGCCAAAATCCCTCTTTGGACGCGACGCGGGCTTTCACAAGATCCTGGATGCAGGAGTGGATTGGGACGATCCTGTTTTTGGACGCCCTGGTCTTTACCCCGCCCCTAAAATACATTTCATCCAAATTCACCTCAAGCTTTTTCATTGCCCCGATGCGGTAGCCGCTGTAAATCAGGATCAGAATGGTATCCACAAAGGGCTTGTCCAGATTATCCCATAGGATTTTAATTTCCTCTTGTGAAAACGGTACGCCAGCCTCATCATCATCCGCCTGGTTGATCGTTGTCAGCGCAGCGTAATCCTTCTCTATAATGTCATATTTCAATGCATATTTGGACATCTGCTTAAATAGATTCTGGATATGCTCTATGCTGGCATGGCTCAACGTGCAATTGTCCAGAATGCTCTGGAAGTGCGTGGCATTCAGCCTGGAGAATGTCTGATCGTGCAGGGCAGAAGAGTTTTTGAATGCGGCTCTACTGCAGTCCATGCTTGACTTTGAATAGGTCTTGTTCTTGTTCAGTTCGTATTTCTCTCGGAACCACGCTTCATAGACCTCTCGAAAGGTCATGGTCCTTGAGTTTGTGTCGTAAGGGTTTTTGTTATACTCGGATAAAGCCTCAAATGCCTCGAACCAGTCCGCGAAGTATCCGATTGGCTTGTCATAGATCGGATAGCCGTTCTCGTCAAATTTGGTCACAGGAGGCCTGGCCATGTACGGCCTGCGCCGGCGGCCGGAAAGCGTCACGATGGAGCCAAAGCCGTTCGGGAGCCTCGGGTGCGCCCTCTTTTTCCCTTCCTTTACCTTTAAAATATCTGCCATAATCATCCTCCTAAAATAGGTATAAAAAATACACCCTATGCAAGATGAAGGATGTTGTGGTATAATTCTATTGTCTGGTAGAATATACCATCATCCTTCTGGTTGATAGGTTATCTATGAAAAGCCGGTTCCTGCTGGCGCAGGGGTCGGCTTTCTTTGACAAGCGTTAGTAAATTGCATATGTTTGTACCATTGGTTGTTTTTAGAGCTTAAGTCGATCGGGAGATGCAAAAAAATTTCTCACAGCCATACCATATCCTTTGCCATAATCCACTATTTTAAGTAACTCTTCTTTTGAAAATTCATAACAGCGTAAAATACTTTCGGATAAAGCAATGAAATCGTTTTCTATATTATCAAGAAATATTCTAGTAGTTCCTCCGCCATCAGAGGAAGTAGCAGCGGACGTTCTCAAGGAAATTTTGGGGAGAATATCTGCTTCATATTGTTTGCTAAATACAATATAACATCCGAGCTTTCCAGATGTTTTTATTTTAAACATTCGCTCATGGCATTCGCCTATTAAATAAGCACCGGTTTTCTTGTATGTAAAACATTCGTGCTCGGATTCACTGAAAATTTTTTGAGTTAATTTGATAATCTGCAAATCGATATCATTTAAAGAAATTTTACAAACGATGGAAGAACGTCCTGGAAGGTTTTCTTCATTTGGTGCTTTGGATAATATAATTTTATACAATTCATTAGTTGTCATACAGTCATCCGTTGCCCGGTGAGTCTTATAGACAGATATGTTATAATAATTGGCAAGTGTCTGCAATTTATAGTTTGCAGGACCGAATAAATACTTTCTTGATAAAGCCAAAGTGTCAATACATAAATTTAAAATAGGAATTCCCCAAACTTGCTTATATGCTTCGTTGATAAAATTAATATCGAATGAATTAATATTATGTCCCACGAGGGGGAGATTTCCGATGAAAATACGATATTCTGAAAGCACATTTTCAAGTGTATTATCACAACTGCGCAACATTGTATCAGTTATTCCTGTGAGATCGGTAACTTTACGGCTAAGCGGCTTATCACAATGAATAAGGGAAGAATAGGTGTCAACAATATTGCCATTCTCTACTTTCAAAGCGGAAATCTCAATGATAGGATCCGAACGATATGATAATCCTGTGGTTTCAATGTCTGTGACCACGTATGAATCACCGGTTTTGATCAAAATTTCGTTACTGAAAACTGGTGGTATATTTTGTGGAATTAGTTTCTTAGATTCGTACTTTGGAACATTTGTAAATGCCTCTGGTTCGCTGGTAATATCATTGCTTGCTACCTGGAAGGGAGCAGAAGACTGTTTCTTTGAAGAATTAAATAACATTTCTAAAATTGATAAAAACCCTTTTTTCATAATTTGTTCCTTTCTGTAAAAAATATTTATAAAATATAAAAATAATTCTGCAATACAGAAAACAACAGCTTTCTCGTGGTAATTTCTGGAAGTAATATCTAAACAATACTATAATAGTTAAATTATACCTTATAAAATCAGCAATTTCTTAAACTTTATATTTATATGTTTACATTTATAACATTTTCGCTCAAATAAATGAGCTAAGTAGCAGTTGAAAACGGCATCTGTACAATGTATAATTAAAACAACAAAAGAGATGCCGGTATCTCCCATAAAACTTCATAAAGTAGAACATGTGTTCTAAAAACTATTGCAAGAACAGATGTTCTATGCTATTATTCCTGTAAGAGATTATTAGTACGCACTGTAAGTTAGGGAGGGGTAATGCTTATGTCAAACGAAGAATACATACAACTCATTGTTTTAATTTTAAAAAAAATCAAAGACAACAAGATGCTGGAATCAATTTTCTATGTGATTCAAAAAATAGCAGGCACGGGTTTGTGATCCGTGCCTGCTATTTTGTCAGCAGACATACGTAATCAATCACCTTCAATAAGTCCTGTTTCCTTAGTGTATGTATTTTTAAGATTAACTCTTTGAAATCATTATCATCTTTTATTCTATAAAGCAAATCGTTCATCTGGTCATCTGGTGGAGATTTTTCATATAACAAGTCGGACAGTTCAACCATTAACCAATTGGCGATATCAACAAGCTTATCTGTTCTAGGTATTTTCTTGGAGTTACACCAATCAGAGGCAGTAGCAGAAGAAACTCCCATTTTTTTATAGAGATCCGCTTGACTTTTCCCTCTTCTCTCTAACCAGTAATTCAAATTTTTGGAAAATATATTTTTTAAACCTTCTTGCTCCATGATCTCACCTCATTTTTGTTTGAATTAAACTTCTTAATTGGATTATAAACTAAAAGCTAACACAAATCAATAGAAATGTTAAAAAAAGTTAATAAAATGTATTGACATATTAACTTTTGGCTAGTATAATGTGAGATGAAAAGAAAAACGGTTAGAAAAAAGAGAGGTGATTTGATGGAAAAACTTCCTTTGAAAGCCTTAAGAGCAAAGGTTGGTCTAACACAAGAGCAAGTGGCAAAAAAGGTGGGAGTTGATAGAATTACATACGGAAGGTGGGAAAATTATAAAAGTTATCCAGATGCCATGCAACTTATAAAATTGGCAGAATTATTCGAGTGTTCGATGGACACTTTTTATTTTCCAACATGCACTAGCTTAAAACTAGCAAAATGAAGGAAGCAGAATATTGCGATAAGGAGGTAAAACGATGCAAGAAGCAAAACAAGCAGAAGTAACAGCGGAGCAGGCTCTTAGAATCCTGCTTGCAGCAATTAAGATGCCGCGATTCAAGGGCAAGCACGTCCCAATTTATAAGGCCGCAGCCGTTATGGGCAAGAATCAGCAGGCCATAAGAGAGGGACTAAAGAGAAAGATTCTTCCGATTGGAGACGCAATCCCAACCGGGAAGGATAAAAAGGGCAGAGATACCTACACGTATTATGTAAGCCCAAAGCTATTTTGGGAGTATACGGGAGTCCTGGTCGAAGGACAGGAAGAAGGAGAAGTGGACGAATAAAACCACAGAAGAAATTGATTGGAAAATGGCTCTAAAAAACTACTGATGACAATTGAGACAGAAGGAGGGAAAGGAGGTGAGGAAAAGATGATGATGCGCATAGAAGGAGAAGACAAAGTGTTAAAAAACATCCAAAAAGCAAGAGAACTTTTGGATCAAGCAGAAAAACTGCTGTGGGAAACAAAAGGAGCTTTCAAGATGAAAATAGAGCCATCACCTGATTGCTCAGAAGATGGCCCTGAAAAAGCTACTGATTATTCTCAAGATAATCGATGATGTAACTGTACATGTAAAAACTGTGCCTTGCAAGCTCATCAAAAAGGCGAAATGCATCCGAAGAGGGATCTAAGCCTGATGCAAAACGCTGCAAGTGAGAAGAGTAGAGATCTAATTGATCGCGCAAGGTACTCAAAGTAACTTTTTCGTCCATGCCCCCGCACCTCCTTTCAAAAAAAGTTTGGCGCTGCAACGCCACGCTTAAATTATAAAAGTGAGGGCGGGGAATGGCAATAAAAAGGAGGAAAAAAGAATGAAAAAAGGAATGGAAGAAAGAAAGAGAGAAGCAGAAGAAATGATGAAACTTCTCTGCGAATTGAAAGAAGAGGACAAAAGAGAGGTAAAGGGTATCATGCTCGGAATCAAAATGGCGCGAGAATCGGAGAAGAAAACGGCATAAAGGGGGAAATATGGGAAAAGTATGGTATCTGTGTGACGGAGAAAGAGAAAAGTGCAATAAAAATCTGTGCTTTTTGAATGCAAAAGAAAACCCGTGCAGACACACGTCAGACATAAAACACGCGGTGAACTTTGAGGAAGAGAAAGTGGGGGAGGAGGTGAATTATAGAGAAAAAAGCGAAAGGGAAGAGGATTACAGAAAAAGAGAAGAGGAACTAAAGAAAAGGATATTGGAAGAGATGAAAAAACAAACAGAAATGTTGGAGGAGCTAATTGGAAACAAAGAAAAACGAGGTGGACCCCAAAAAAGCCTTTAGAGCAATTGCCATAATTATGTCAAATAGAGGAGACGGGATAAAAGTAACGCTAAAAGAGGTAAAAAAGAAACCCCGCCCGGCGGGATAAAGCCGGGAGAAAGGAGGAGAAAAAATGACGCTGGGAGAGTTTATAAAAAACCTGGGAGGAGATGACGTAATACAGGTAATTGTACGAGTAGACGGGTTGGCGTTTAGTGCGATGTACAACGCGCAATACCTAAAAGAGAGAAAAACGGAGATAAAAGAAAGGGAGGTAGTAGAAGTGATGTACGGAATGGGAGGAGAAATAGCGGTTTGGCTGTGGGAAAGAAAGTGAAAGAGGCGGCGGCAGCAATAGGGGCGGCAATATTAACAATGTCCATCCCTGGCCAAATCAGCAGAATACAATCAATAGTATACACAATACTGTATTTTTTAATACTGTATTACATATTGGAAAAGGTGGAAAAGTGAAAGAAAAATGCTATCCAGGAACGGAAACGCCGGTAACATCGGCTCTGTATATTGCAAAATGCAAATGCAGAGAAAAAGAAAGGTGGTATCTGTACCCGGTTGAAAGATGCCCGCACTGCGGGCAAAAGATAAAATGCGTACCAGTAAAATAAAAAACGGCTACGCGCCAGCAACGCGTAGCCAAGTGGATTGAGTAGTGCTCCAACTACGAAATAATTATACCACCAGGGGCGCGAAAAGTCAAGAAAATCAAGGGGCTGAGAGCCTCTTTAGAGCTTGTTAAAGGTATTATACTTAGCGCACTGGAGGGGGATATGTACATTAAAAATACATGGAATTTAAAAAGAGTTATACAGGTAGAAAAAGTATATTCGGGAAGGTACGGGAAAAGAATACCGCACGAAAAAAAGAGGAACCCAACGCCGGAAGACGTGAAGAGGATAAACGAAAGAAACCTGGTGAAAAAATTACAAAGATTAATACTTTGCAATTTTGAAGAAGGGGACTACCACATTACACTGACCTACAGGGATGAAAATAGGCCGGATGAAGAGGGGGCGAATAAAGAACTAAAAAAATTCATATCAAAGCTGCAAAGGTGGTACAAAAAGCAGGGAAGCGAACTGAAATACATAAAAGTGACGGAAAAGGGGAAGAAAAAGATCCACCATCACATCCTAATCAACCAGATAGAAGGGTGTCTGAAAAAAATAAGGGAAATATGGAAGGGGGGAATATATCCGTCAATTATGTACGGGGAGGGAAATTTTGAGCAGCTAGCGGACTACCTGGTAAAAGAAACGAAAAAAGCAAGAAAAGAAGGGGGGGAGCTGGCGTATAGTCCCAGCCGAAACCTGGAGAAGCCGGTTAAGAAAACGGAAATCATCAAAGCGGAAAGCTGGGTGGAAATCCCAGTACCGCCAAAGGGATACTGGATACCAAAGTCAAGTCTAAGGTGCGGAATATCCGAAATCACGGGGAGAGGGTATCAATACTACACCATGATACCGATACGACTTATACAGGACGCGGAAGGAGAGTACTATAAACCTAAAAATTATAAAAGGAGAAGAGGGCCATGTGTATCAGAATCAAAAACAAAAAAATAACCATAAACAGAGAAACGTACAAAAATCTAAAAAGGTGCGATCATGAGCAGATGAGGGAAGCGTTGCAAAAGGTATACGAAGAAGGGCTGAAAGACGCGGAACCAAAAGAGAGCAGAGAGGAAACGCTTGCGGTTGCGAAAAAAGCGCTTTTAAGAACCTTGGAGGAAACAAAGGGGATCGGAGAAAAGAGAAGAGAGGAAATAGTGCAGAAGTTCCGGGAATTGTTAGAAGAACCGGGTGGGGAAGATGCGTGAAACGAAAATCTACATAGAAACCGGGAAAAATCCAAAAAAGTCAAGAAAACAGTACGGGTATGTACTGGAATGCAAAACGCGAAACGGGATCGCCACAAGGGAAGGGTTTGGAGAGACGGAAGGCACGTACAATCAAGCCACGCTGGAAGCAATGGCGGAGGCCCTGGAGAGGTTTAAAGAACCATGCAAAATCACGGTCCATTCGGAAAATACACACGTTTTGGCTATGATAGACAAAAATTTAAAAAGCTGGGAAGAGAGCGGCTTCCAGGATTCAAAAGGAAAACCGATAAAAAACAAGGAAGAATGGACGAAAATAGCAAAATTGACAGAGGATCATGAAATTTTGACTGCCTGCGGAGAACACGAATACACAAAATGGCTATCAAAAGAAATGAGAAGAAGGGCGAAAAAGGGCGAAAAAGCCGATAAAAACTAGAAGGAGGGAACATGAAGAGTATATTGCAGGATGAAAAAGATAAAAGGTGCTACCTGTGCATGATGCTGCACGGAGATGAAAGAAAAAAATACACGCACAGACACCACATATTTCCGGGGGCGGCAAACAGAAAAAAATCAGAAGAATTAGGGCTAACGGTAAGACTATGCGTGAGGCATCATGTGGCAGGGCCGGAAGCGGTACACGAAAACTACACCTACATGCGGATGCTGCAAGAAATTGCGCAGGAAAAATTTGAAGAAACCCATTCGCGTGAAGAATGGATGAGGGAAATGGGAAGGAACTATATAAAGGTGTAAACGGCGAAAGCCATTTACATAGATACCCGTAGACCGGGCTAACTCACTATATCACGAAATGAGGGGCCGAATGGCCCCGGAAAGGGGGCGCTATGACACTGAATGAAATAGCGAAGGAATGGGATGAAACGACAGAAAAAATAAAAGCGGAGAAAAAGGACATAGAAGCAAGGAAATATCTGAAGAGGCTGAAAAAATATTGCGAAGAGAGAAAGAGCTGCGAGGGCTGCGTGTTAAAACAGCATTGTAGAAAAAAGAGGAAAAGAAAGGGGAAAGAAAATGAAGAGACTAACAACGGAAGAGCCGATGAAAAGAGGAAGCATGATAGAAATGATTAACAACATAGCAAAAATAGAACGGGAGGAAGAGAGAAATGGAGAAATCTGGATAGAGGATCTGTTCGGGAAAAGAAAATGGAAGGAAGAAATAAAAGAAATAGGGAAAATGATAGGAGTGGAACTGGGAGAGGGGATAGAGTTTGACGCAAGGGCGTTTGAGGGGGTGCATCAAGATCCGACGAAATCAAAATTAGGAATGCTAACGCTGATGTATATGCTAGGGGTAGGGTGCGCAAACCTGCGGGAGAGGCTAAAAAAGTATGAAGACGGGATAAATTGGGAGATGGAGGCAAAAAAACACGCTGCGGAAGCGGGAGAAATGAAAATTGCTATTGCGGAAAAGCTGGAAGAGGTCAGGACGAGAAGGAGGGAATTGAAAAGAGACATAGAAAAAGAGAAAGATGAATGGATAAAATTAGTGCTGAAACACAAAGAGGGAGAGCTAGAAAAACAAGAGATATGGATAGAGAAAATGTTACAAAGAAAGAGGTGAAAAAGGAAATGGATGCAATATTGGGAATCATAGTATTTGTGGCCGGGATGGAAGTGGGAGTGGTTATTGCGTGTTTAATGCAGGTAGGAAAAAAGAAATGAAGATATAGAAGGAGGGGGAAGAACATGTTTTTAAGTCCATCAATACTAAAAAAATTAATGAAAGAAGCGTACAAGCGGGGGTTGATCGTAGCAAGGACAAAGGAAGACTGGATATATATTGCCGGATCATATTGGGAAATGAATGTGAAAAAAGAATTTATACCCAAAAAAACAATGGGGGATATCATAGCACTGATCGGGGGGCTGCCGGAGGAAGGGGAGCGGATCAGAGCAACGGAAGAGGGAAACCAGATTGAAATGGAAATGCCCATGAAGGTGAAAGAAGAACCGTTTCGGGAGAAAAATGCGTTGACTGTCACGGATGTGATATTGATAGGAACTGCGGGAACCACGCAGAGGCTATTACAGGACGAGTATACAGGAGACATCTATGCAATCAACGATGTATTTGTGAAAATCGTGGACAACAAATTGATAGAGGAAGAAAAGGGAGAAATTCGAGTGGAAGAACCACTTTATGATCCGGCATACGGGATTTTATGGAAAAACAACGTGTGCAAAATGAGAGCAGCATTTAGAAGAGATGATAAAAACGATAAAATTTTGAAAAATTTAAAGGGCGCAGACATCACACCGGAACTGATAGGGTGAAAAAGAAGGAGAGAAAACGACATGAACAAGTGCGAAGAGTGCATGGGAGCGGCAGCGGGAGATTGCGAAAAATGCAAATGGAACCAGGGGGATTTTGGCGAGGAACACAGTATATGCGAAATGTGCACAGATGGAGAGTTGTGGGAGAGGGAGGAAGTGAATGTATAAGAAAATGGCTGAAATATTAAGTGAGGGAAAAATTGGAGACTATTCATTGATAAAATTCACTATATCCGATAAAGATTTCATGGCACATTTTGGAATGGGAATATCTAATGGAGATTACATAAGACTTGAGCATAAAGGCGAATGTGTAATGTCTGATACGGATATGGAGAAAAGAACTAACTATTCATTCTGCCGGAAAGCTCATGGCGATGTTTTAATAGGCGGACTTGGGTTGGGCTTGATCGTTTTGGCGATACAAGAAAATCCGAAAGTGAACCATATTACCATAATTGAAAAATCGAAAGAGGTTATAGAGTTAGTTGGAAAACAATTGCCATTGAACAGCAAGGTTGAAATTATAAATGCAGATGTTTTTTCTTGGAAACCTAGCAAAGAGAAAAAATATAATTGCATTTATATGGATATATGGAACTGGATAAATTCGGACATCTATAAGAAAGAAATGATACCACTAACACGAAAATATTGCCATTATCTTATCGCGAAAGATATAGACCCATCGAGATTTATGGATTGTTGGGCGAAGAAGCAGGCAAAAGGAAATATGAGATTATGAAATACCCATCAATCCAAAGATACATGGCAGAACACATGAATTAAGGAGATCAATATGAATAAGACAAAAATAGATTGGTGCGATAGCACATGGAACCCGATTACAGGGTGCTTGCATGGGTGCGAATACTGTTATGCGAGAGGGATTGCAAATAGGTTTGGCTTTGGTGCTTATGAACCTAATATTGACGAAAGAGTTTTGATCGAACCGGCTGTTTCAGGAGGTAAGAAAGTTCCGTACCCATTTAACTTTGAACCGACATTTCACAAATACCGCTTAAATGAATACCAGAACAAGAAAGGAAGAAACATCTTTGCGTGCAGCATGGCTGACCTGTTTGGAAGCTGGGTGCCGGATGAATGGATAGAGGAAGTGTTTAGGGCTTGTGATAATGCTCCGCAACATAATTATCTGTTTCTTACAAAGAATCCTTTTAGATACGAAATTCTACATCAGAAAGGAATTTTACGGAAACGGGATAATATGTGGTACGGATACTCGATGCCCAAGAATGGATGTGATTATTGGTACGATTCACAGTACAAAACGTTTGAGAGCATGGAGCCGCTTTTGGAAATGGTGGCTGTTCCGCATTCAAAATGGACAATCATAGGAGCAGAAACCGGGCGCAGGAAGAATAAGGTTGTACCGGAAAGAAAATGGATTGAGTATATCGTAAATAAGTGCAGAGAAAATCATATTCCTGTATTCATGAAGTCAAGCCTTGCGGATATTTGGGGAGAACCGCTGATACAGGAATTTCCGGAGGAATTGAAAAGGAAGGAGTAAATAGTGAAAGTATCCAAAGAATTTAAAGATTTTTTCAATGAATTTCACGAAAAATTTCCGAGCGGTAATTTTTGCATGTAGCTACCTGCGATGGAAATTGGGAGACAAAACACATTGTCATGTGTTTGATGCACTGGATCGATTATGCGGACGGAGAAGAAGAATGGTTAAAAGAGCATGAGAGACAAATCATCAATATGTGTTCTGAAATGCTTGGAATGGAAGAATGCCAGAGATTTAAAATATGGGATGCTGTGGAAGAGCACCGGGAAGCGGCGGAGAAGCAGAAGCCGAAGAAGCCAGATTATGAAGATACGACGGTTGCCCGGATTACGGACGGGCAATAGGTTGGAGCGAGGAGGAGAAAAGGAAATGAACGCAGAAGTCATGTTTAGCAGCAAAAAGGATAACTGGGAAACCCCGGACTGGCTATTTAGGAAATTGAATGATGAATTTCGATTTTCCCTAGACCCATGCGCGGACGAGAACAATCACAAATGCGATAAATATTTTACAAAAGAAGAGGACGGGTTGACGAAGGACTGGGGAAAAGATAGGGTATTTTGCAACCCGCCATATGGGCGGGAATTAGCAAAGTGGGTAAAAAAGTGCTACGAGCACAGCCAAAAAGGAGGGTTAGCTGTAATGCTTATCCCGGCCAGAACAGATACTAAATGGTTTCACGACTATATATAAAAATGCGCGGGTGCGATTTTTGAAAGGGAGGTTAAAATTTGTAGGAGCAAAATACGGGGCCCCATTTCCAAGCATGGTAGTGGTATTTGGGGGGAGGGAATAAAAATGGATTTTGGGTTTTACAATTACGAAGTATATTATGACGACTATAAACACTGTCCGAACTGCGGACAGGCTATTCAGTGGGATGAGAACTTGGAGGGAATGGAAGATGAGTGAGATAAATAAATTCCGTGAAAGCATACCGGACGGGCGATGTACAAAATGCGAATATGCAAGAACGGTGTTTGCAACTGGAAATTACAAGTTCCTTGGATGCTATCACAGACCATATGCCGGGAAGAGAGTGGCAGAAATCAAGGATTGCCCGAAAGGAAAGTCTGGTGAATAAGATGAGCAAGACTAACATGCAGGAATTAGAGAAAATTCTGGAAGAGATACAGAAGGTCGGGAATATACAGCTTTCAAGCTATACAAAACTGCTGATTGCTGCTGGGGATGTTAAAAATATCATCCGCAAGCACATGAGTGATGATTGGATTCCGGTGGAAGAAAATCCAAAAAAAAGATTATACGGCGGTTTTTGCGGTTGATAAACACGATTACTATTTTGTAGCGGTGTACGATAAAGAACACGGTTATAGGACAAATGACGCAGGAGCAGATGTTGATAATATTGTCGCATACCGGCTATTTAATCCGTACCGACCAGAAAGGAGCGATAACCATGACGGAGAATGAAGCAATTAAAAAATTAGAAAAATTTCAGCTACAAATTGAACATTCTATAGCCGAAGAAGATTGCTGTGAGTATAGAAATTCAGAAAAAATTTTGCAAGAAGATAAGGAATTTCTTGATGCGTTTAATATAGCAATCTCCGCCCTTGAAGAAATCCAGCAGTACCGAAAAATTGGAACCGTAGAAAACATAAAATTATGGTGTAGCTTATTTGGGCTAGGCGGTTTTGAAGAGCTGGCTGCATACAGGAAAATCGGCACCGTGGAAGAGTGCCGGGAAGCGGTGGAAGAACGAGAAAGAGGAGGAAAGGGAAAAACAGAAACCATATTAGAGGCGTGCCCGCTGTGCAAAGGAGAGGCAACATCAAGAATTGTATGCGAAAATGGAGAATTTGACGTGTACAATTTAAAAATCAGGTGCAAAAATCAAAGATGCGGAATAGAGAAGGGAAGAAGAGTGCGCCTGAAGGAAAATACATTCGAAAATCTGATAAAAGAAATGAGAGAAATGACCAGAGAGTGGAATGAAAGAGGGGAGGGAGAGGGATGCAAGAATTAAAAATACAAGACCCAAGAGAAGAAAAAAAGAAAGCGAATATTGAACCGTACTGGATAGCAGAAAGAGAAAGAATAGGAAAGCTGTGCGAAGCAATAAAAGCAAACATGGATTATAACATAAAAGGAAGCTGGGAAACGGCAAAAATATACGCGAAAGAAATAGCGGAAAGGTGCGAACTGGTTGAGAGGATGGAAAGCAGGAAGGGGGAAAACTATGAGAATATATATTAGCGGGCCGATAACAGGGGAAAAAAGGTACAAGGAAATTTTTGAAAAAGCGGAGAGGGAATTAGAAGCGAGAGGGTACAAGGTTATCAACCCAGCAAAAATGGATGAGGTCATGCCGGATGATACAACGTGGGAAGAATACATGGAGGTATCGGGGGCACTACTGTCGTTTGCGGATGGAATATACATGCTGGAAGGATGGGAAAAGAGCAAGGGGGCAAGAATGGAATATGAATGGGCGAAGGAGCAGGGAAAGAATATATATCAGCAAAACCAGGAGAGAAAAGAATGAGAACGAGAGGAAAAACGTGGGGAGTTTATAAACTGCCGAGAGTCGTGTACACAAAGGAAGACGTAGAAAAGATGAGAGGGAAATATAAGAGGGGACAAAAATTAACAATCACAAAAACGCTGTACGACAAAGGGGAACAGGGCGGAGCGGTAAAAGCGAGAAGAACATATAGGGTAATAAAAACGTACAAACATCACGTAAACTGTGAGGACGCGAAAGGGATAAGGGAAAGTTTTGGGTATTTGGAACTGGAGAAAGGAGGGAGGGCATGAACGGAGAAGGGTATAAAGATCCAACGGCAGAAAAAGCAATGGGGAGGATGAAACACATACCGATGCATATATGGGAACCGATAAAACTGGTAAAAGAAGTGCTAGGGTTTGCAAAACTGGAATTAGTAGGAATATCAATCCGGGACAGAAGGAGCGGAAGAAAATATGAATGGAAGAAATGAAATAGAACCGGAAGTGATGGAGATAGACGAAAAAAAGAAATACCTAAAAAGATACTTGGAGGCGGAAAGAAGAGAGGAACGGATCAAGGAAGAGATACAAGCGTTAAGAGCGGATATGATGTTTCCGAACATAGTAAATGATGGGATGCCAAAGGGAAACGAAAAAAAGGATCTATCGGAATTTGTAATAATCATGGAAGAAGAGATTGAGAAACTAAAAAAAGAAAGGCTGGAAAAGGCGAGGACGAGGAAGGAAATTGAGGACAGAATAAGAAAAATGAAAGATGAAACGGAAAAAGAAGTGCTGAGGGAAAGATATATAAAGGGGATGAAATGGGAAAAGATTGCGCTGGATATGAATTACAGTTGGAAATGGATACACATAATACATAGCAGGGCGCTAGCGAATTTCAAAATATAAGGAACAAGAGTACATGGAAGTACACACGGCAGGTGTGCTATAGTGTATGCGGGTGAGTTAGAGAAAAGCTCACCGGAATATCAACCTCCTGTTGCGGCGGCTGCTCGCCAAAGGGCGGCCGCCGAATTAAGTTATCGACGCATGTACTTTAAATCGTTTGTCCCAGGTCTGGGATAATGCGCCGTTACGGCGGCGCGTTTCGGAACGTAGCCAAACGGAAAAGGCAGTAGAAGGTACCGATAACATGACTACATATTGCAGGTTCGATTCCTGCCGTTCCGATTCTCTCAAAAAGAGAGAACTTTTATTTATCTTCACACACCTCTTTTTTCTTTGATATGAGGCGGCGAATAGCCGCCTTGTTTTTATGGGATGAGAACATGGAAGAAGAAATGCTAATGTGGATAAGAAAACTGATAAGAGAAAATGATGTGCATAAATTCTACGTATCGGGAATATGGAGAAAAAAGCAAGCGCAAATCTTAAAAAATAACCACTGGGAATGCGAAAGATGCAAGAAAAAAGGAAAAGTAAAAAGGGCGAACACAGTACACCATAAAAAATATTTAAAAGACAGACCGGATCTTGCACTGGAAGATGAAAACCTGGAAGCGATTTGCGAAGAATGCCACTATAGTGAACATCACCGAAAAAAAGGGGGATTCATAAATGAAGAAAGATGGTAAAGAAAAAGAAGAGATGAAAGAGGTAGCTGCCATATACAGAGAAATGGCAAACATAATAGAAGAGATGGCGGAAAACGAAGATGAGAAAAAAGAAGAAGAGATAATGGAACGACTTATACCAAAAACTATAAAATTACAGATGATACAACAGAGGATTTAAGCACACTACCCCCCGGTCAAAAAAATGAAAAAACTCCTGCCGCAACGTGAC
>ERZ1643249.2173-NODE-2173-length-18626-cov-10.007485_pt1 | contig 18626 bp, 17 predicted proteins | sample MGYA00579263_ERZ1643249 | MGnify/ENA primary metagenome ERZ1643249 (study PRJEB29033, sample SAMEA4952264) | chicken gut metagenome | biome: Broiler Chicken; feature: Gastrointestinal Tract; material: Caecum | place: Ireland | collected 2018 | study: Broiler... | reverse complement strand
TTATGTCTTATTTGTAATGCTTTATGACATAATTCTAGTCTTTCATCAAATATTTTCCAAAATTCGTTCATATCTCCTTTAGATGAAAGTGCTACATCTGGTAAGTTTATTGTTACAACTCCTTGGTTAAATCTTCCATAGTATTTTCCTTTTCCTTTAACATAGTCTTTTGCTTTTGAGATATTTCCTAAACTCATTGTTCTGTCTGGTGTAAGGAATGATCTACATCCCATACATGGGTAACAGTCTCCATCACCTAATTCGTTTTTCTTTAATTCTTTCATTACTTTTTCTGATATGTAGTCTGGAACCATTCTTTTTGCTGTACATTCTGCTGCAAGTTTTGTTAAATACCAATATTTGCTGTTTTCATGTATGTTATCTTCTTCAAGTATGTATAAAAGTTTTGGAAATGCTGGAGTTATATATACTCCTTTTTCATTTTTAAAGCCTTGTATTCTTTGTTTTAAGAATTCTTCAATTATCATGGCTAATTCTTCTTTATATTCATCTGTTTCTCCTAAATACATACATACTGATAAAAATGGTGCTTGTCCATTTGTGTTTGTCATTGAGTTTACTTGATAATTAAATGTTTGTACTCCATCTTGCACTTCTTTTTTAGTATCTTGTTTTGCAAATTTTTCGCATTCTTCTTTACTTAAGTTTCTTTCTTTATATTTTTGGTAATATTTTTCATAACTGCTTCTTACAAATGGTGCTAAGTGTGTAAGTGATACTGTTGCTCCTCCATAACTTGATGATGTTACTGCTAAGATTATTTGTGTTGCTATTGTTGCTGCTGTTATAAATCTATGTGGTTTTTCTATCATTACTCCATTTATAACTGTTCCATTTTGCAACATGTCATTTAAATTTATTAATTCACAGTTATGTAGTGCGTTTTGTGCAAAATAGTCTGCATCATGGAAGTGTATTATTCCTTTGTCATGTGCTTCTACTACATCTTCTGGTAGTAAAAATCTTCTTGTTATGTCTGTACTTGTTATTCCTGCTAAATAGTCTCTTTGTGTTGTTACTACTTCTGCATTTTTATTTGAATTTTCACTATTCCAATATTCGTTTTCTCCATCTATCAATTCTTTTATGGTTTTATCTGTTGTGTTTGCTTTTCTTACTAGTTCTCTTGTGTATCTATATGTGATGTATTTTTTTGCTAGTTCATATTTATCAAATTCCATTAATTTTTGTTCTATAATATCTTGTATGTCTTCTACTAATATTCTTTTTTTGTCTAGTTCTTCTATGTATTTTATTATTTCTTCAATTTCTTGCTTGGTTGCTTTTTTATTTCCTTTTACTTCATTATTTGCTTTTCCTATTGCTATTCTTATTTTATCTGCATCATAGTCTACTATGTGTCCATCTCTTTTTACAATTTTCATTTCTTTTGTTCCTCCTTCATTTTATGAGTTAATTCTATAAATAAATTTTTTAATATACAAGTTGCACTTGCACCTTTTTGTTTTTTTTGTTAAAATATTTTTGGGTGATTATTATGACTTCTCCTTTTGATAATTTAACAAAGGCTCAAATAAGTAAATTATATGAATTGTTGGGAGTTCACATTTATAGTTTTAGTGAAAATCAAGAGATTTTGCCTACAATAAAAAATGAAAATATTGTTGGGATTGTTTTAGAGGGTTATGCTCAAATTTTGAATATTGAGTATAATGGAAATGAAATTATTGCTGAAAATCTATATAAAAATAGTGTTTTTGGAAGTAATATTTCTTTAACTAATAGTGAAAATTATCAAATAATTGCAAGACAAGATACTACTGTTTTGGTTATTGATTATGATAAATTGATGAATCCTAAAAATTTGGTTCATAATTATTTTAATGTTTTTTTTAGAAATTTGTTTGATATTATTAATGTTAAAATTAGAGAAAAAAATGAGAGAATTAAAATTTTGGAGAAAAAACAGATTAGGGAAAAATTGTTGGAGTTTTTTGAAATGGAAAATAAAAAGAATCGTTTAAAATATATTTATCTACCTTTTTCTCTTAAGGATTTGGCTGATTATCTTGCTGTTAACAGGTCTGCTATGTTTCGTGAACTTAAGCATTTGAAAGAGGATAAGTTTATTGAGATTAAAGATAGAAAAATTGTTTTATTGTATAAGTTATAGTTTTTTAATGGAGCTTCCAGCGGGAATTGAACCCGCGACCTCAGCCTTACCAAGGCTGCACTCTACCTACTGAGCTATGAAAGCATTGACTTTAGATATTATAGTATATTTTTAATCTAAAATCAATATTTTTAAAATATATTTTGTAAATTAAATTTATATTTTTCTTCTATATGTTTTAAAACAAATTTTCCAGTTTCTAGCTCAGCTATGGCTGATGGTATGTCATTATTTTCTACATAATTTATAACCCTAACAATTGCTGTATCTACTTTTTCTAGTTCATCATGTTCAATATAATATGCAAGTATATCATGTTTATCTTTCCATTTTTCTTCTAATTCTTTTAATTGCTCTTTTGTTTTTTCATTGTCTAAATTTTCTATGTCTAATTTTATTTCTGATAAAATTCCGTCTATCTCAACAGTTGCATCTTTTGTATAGTCTTGAAGAAAAATATCTAATGTAACTATTACAATAATAATTATAGTACATATAACTATTTCTTTATACATTTTTATTTATCCTTGTATAAATTTATTTAGGTTTTTTATAAAGGATTTACCTATAAACCTATTGTTTTTTATTTAGATTTGTTTTTTTGCAATGGTTGGCAAAAAAATTGGTTGTCACCATCAATTGTGACAATAAGAGCTTCTTCTGGTTTTATTCCAAATTTTTCTGTCTGTTTTTTTAACCAAATATAGTTTTTCCCTATTTTTTCTAAGTTTTTGTGCATTACTTTTCCATCAACAACTAAATCATATGATATTCCTTCATATTTTGGCTCAATATTAAAGTCTTCTGGTATAGTATTTCTTTTTGATGGTTTTGGTATAACTGTTACTTGTCCACTTGTTTCTAAAATTGCATATTCAACATCTCCAATATTGAATATATTATTATCTCTTAATCTTTCTTCTAATTCATTAATTGTAAATCTTTCTTTACGTAATATATTTTCATCTATTTTTCCTCGATTTATTAGTATGGATGGCTTTCCACATAATATTTCTCTTGCTTTTGTACTTTTTATATTTATAGTTGATATTACAAGATGCATTACTAATAATCCAAGTATTGGAATTATTCCATTTGAAATGGGAATTCCTGTTTCTGCCATTGGTGTTGCTGCTAAATCTGCAATCATTATTGATATTGCAAGTTCAAATGGTTGCATTTGCCCTATTTCACGTTTTCCCATTATTCTCATTACAATTAAGACTACTATGTATAAAACTATTGCTCTAAAAAAAATTATTAACATTTTTAAAGTTCCTTTCAGTTTCTTTTTTAATTTATTTTCTTCAATTTTTTTGTGTTTATACGATTTTTGTATAATTATTTTTTTGTTGTAAATAATAATTATAACCTTGAAAAAATTTTTATACAAGGTAGTTTTTAGGTTGAAAAATATTTTCACCCATCCAATTTATATAAGCTTATAATTTTAAAAGAAAGGAGGGTGATGTTAGCTTTTGAGCTAACATCTAATATGGAAAATGGCAAATAATACACAAAGTAATTCTAATACTTCTAATGGAGTATCTACAGTTTGGCAAATAGTTGGTAGATTAGCAACAGCTGCCATAGTTTTAGCAATTACAGCATTTTTTACACCAGGTTTTTCTATTAATAATATTTGGGCTTTAGCAATTGCTGCAGTTGTTTTAACTATTATGGATTATTTAATTATTAAGTTTACTGGATTACATGCTAGTCCTTTTGGCAAAGGGTTTGTAGGTTTTGCATTAGCTGCTATTATATTATATTTAACTCAATTTTTTGTAGCAGGATATTCAATTTCTTGGATGGCTGCAATAATTGGTGCTTTAATTTATGGAGTTGTTGACTACTTTATACCAGGAAATCAACAAATGTAGTTCAATTAATTTAGATAAGAGGGGATCTTAAAATAGACCTCCTCTTTTATCATGTTTTATATATTTTTGTTATTTTTTCTTCTACTTTTTCTAATTTATATTTATCAATATTATAATATGTTTCAAGATTTTTATTTTCTTTAATATTTTTAATCATTTTATTTTTTAATGTTATGGCATCTTTTACTTCAAAAAGATTTTTTGCTTTTAATAGGTCTCTATATTCTTTTATATTTGTTGCAAGTATTGGCTTTTTTCTTATCATTGCTTGTAATAAATTTACAGAGGTTCCTTTGTTTTGGCTTGTTTCAATCAAACAATTACAAATATTTAATAGTTCTAACATGTTATCTTTATTTTCTATTATTTGCACATTTTGTTCTAATCCATATTTTACTATAATATTTTCTAAATATTCTTTTTGCATTCCGCTTCCTAAAATTATTAATTTTGCATTTTTATATTTTTTTGTAATATCTATCATTACTTCTAATTGCATTATTTGGTTTTCATTTTTATTTAATTCTCCTATATTTAAAAATATGTAGTCTTCATTTTTTAGATTATATTTTTCTCTTGAATAGCTTTTTTCTTTTTCAATGTTTTTTTCTATTTTTACTGCTTTTATTAGTTTTACATATTTGGCATGATATTTTGTTTTTGCAAGTACATAATCTTCTTTATTTCCTATAATTATTGTGTCTGTAAAATTTGATAAATGTTTTTCTATTAGATAACCAAAAATCCATTTTATAAAAAATTCTCCTTTATAAAAGCAAAAACTATTAGTTGAATATATTATTTTTGACTTTTGTTTTCTAGTAGCAAATCTTGTTAAAACTCCACATATAAAATTATTGCAATGGATAATTTCATAATTGTTTTGTTTAATTATATTTTTTAATTTTTTATATGTTTTTAAGTTTTTTAATGTAAAAAGCCTTTTGGTAAACTCTAATTTATTGTTTTGGTTATTAATAATATCAACTTTATATCCTAATTTTTTTAAAGTTTCTATATATATTTGTCCTAAATTATTGTCAGGACTTGTATTTTCAATGAATAATGCTTTTTTCATTTTACCTCCATGTATACTTATATTTTATTTTATGCTTCTTTTTATTTTTCTTGCATATAATCCTTAGCAAATAATTTATAATTTTTTTAACAATCTATTCCTTTTTTCTTTTTTTTGTGATAAAATAAAACAAAAAATTACATTTGTTTTTTAGAGTAGATTTTATTTTTTAGTATTTGCTGGAGCTCTACTCAGAGATGGAGGTTTTTATGGAATTAAATAAATGTAGTCGTTGTGGCGCTTTCCACACAAGTTCTGGAGATGTTTGCCCAAAATGTGCAAATAAAGATAATTTAGAATTATCTACTTTTAAGTCTTATATTGCTGTAAATGGTTTTTCTTCAGTTGATACTATTGCTACAGAAACAGGAATTGCTCAAAAAAATGTTAATAGATTTTTAGGATACCAATCTATTGATAGCTTACAAATTACTACAAAAGAATCTTTTAATGAGACTGGAATTATTTTTAATTAAATAACCAATAAAAAACTTAGTTATTAACTCTATTGTTAATAACTAAGTTTTTCAAATACTTTTGCTAAGTATTTCATACTATTTAGACATTGGTCAAGTGTGTTTCCTGTGGCTCCTACTTCTATAATACATGCTGCTTTTCCTAAGTGTTGGTTATATCTTGAATTTCTTAATATTATTGGTTTGAATAGTCCTGGATACATTTCATTTGCTTTTTGTTGTACTTCTATGGCAAATTTTAGATTTTGTTTCCAGTTTGGATGGTTTAATCCTCCTCCATTTGTTCCAATTACAAACATGACTTGTGCGGCAACATCTTCACCTATTTTTACACTTGGGTCATAATTACTTATACTTCCAATTGCATCTCTATGCAAATCTATTATAATGTCACTTGGATTTGTTTTTAAAGCATTTTGTACTGTGGCAAGTGATCTATTATATGAACCTGAATATGCAGGATAATCATGGTATGTTTTGTCATGATACACGTTAAATCCAAATCCTAACAAATAATTTGAAAGTTCATCTCCTACTCTGGCTACAGTATAATTTAAATCTGTTGTTCTAAAATTTCCGGTTTGTTGATATTGATATTTTTCACTTGGAGTATAGCTTTCACATGTATGTGTATGAAAAATTAATATATTATTTTTATTTATTTCTAATGCTGTTTCCATAATATTACTTATATCAAATGAGGTTTCGTTTTTTATTTTTACACCATTTATTTCAGAATTAAAACTCTCACTTATTGGGTTTTGTGTAACTATTTGTGTTTCTACATTTTCTAATATTTCCTGTGTATTTGTTTCGGTATTTTCTTGAGTTTCATTTTCTATTTCTGTATTTTGCTCAATATTTTCTGTTGCCAAATTCTCTGTTTGGTCTTCTTCTATTATTTGCGTTTGTTCAATTTCTTTTATTTTTGCAAGTTCAACACCTAGTATGTTTTCTATAAGAACATTTGGATTTTCTTCTTCTTCACTTTTTATTACTGTATTTGATTTTTCATAAATGCTTGATATTGATGGAATTTCAATATCTAAACATCCTATTAATTTTTCTGATATATTTATTTTAAATATTTCACTTGTTTTCATTTTTTTGGCTAATTTTGTTAATATAAACACTGTACTTAAAGTTATTATTAATATTACTACTTTTTTTAATGAGCCTTTTACATTTATTACTGTAACATTAAACATATAATATACCCTTCTTTTGAATTTCTCTTATATATATTATATGTTTTTATTTACTCATTTAGAACTTTTTTATAATAATCTTGGTTTTAGTTCTAAGTAAATTGGTTTTTCTTCCCTAATCATTGTACTTTTTCCATGTCCTGGATATACTATTGTTTCATCAGGTAATACCATTAATTTATTAGTAATTGAATTTATAATATCATCTAAAGATCCTGTTGGTACATCTGTTCTTCCCCATGTTCCTCTAAATAGAGTGTCTCCTGAAAATAGTAAATTTTCAGTTTCACAATATAAACATGAGCCACCTGAAGTGTGACCTGGTGTGTGTAGTACTTCAAATTCTAATTCTCCTAAATGTATTAAATCATTATCGTCAACTCTTGAGTCAACTTCAATTATTACATCTTTTACTCCCATAAATCTTGTTAAAGTTATTTCTGGATTTAGTAAATTTTCTGCTGCATTTCTTTGTGCAATAATTTTGCCGCCATATTTTTCTTTTAATTCGTTTACTCCTCCTATATGGTCTCCATGACAATGTGTTAAATATATATATTTTAGTTTTGCTTTTAAAATATTAAGCATTTCTATTATTTTGTCAACATCTCCTGCTGGGTCTATTACCATTGTTTCTTTTGATTTTTCATCTTGTACAATATAACAATTTGTTACATCTCCTGCCCATAAATCAATCTTTAGTTCTTTTAATATCATTTTTAATCCCTCTTATTCCTTAATTTGATTTTTTCTATTTACTTCATATACGCTATCTACTTTACGTATTTCTCTTATTAATTTATTTAAACTGTCTAAGCTGTCTATTTCAAGCGTAGCTTCTGTTATTGCAACTCTTTCTTTTGTTGTTCTTGCACTAATTCCTAATAGTTTTATTTTTGAATCATTTATTTTTTGGACTATGTCTGCTAATAGTCCGTTTCTATCATTTGCAAATATTTCAATTTCAACAGTATATGAACTTTTCTTTTCATCATTATACCATTTTACTTCAATTATTCTGTTTTCTTCTTTTAATAATTCTGATACATTTGTGCAATCTCTTCTGTGCACAGATACTCCTCTGCCTTTTGTTATATATCCTATTATTTCATCACCAGGAAGTGGGTTACAACATTTTGAAAGCTTTACTAAACAATTGTCTATTCCTTTTACTATAATTCCTGAATTTGAAACATTTTTTTCTTTTGGTTTATTTTCAGATAGTTCTTCTATTTGTTTTTCTATTTTTGTTTCTTCTTTGTGTTCTTTTCTATATTCAATAAGCATTCTTGCAATTATCTTATTTGCTGTCATTGCTCCAAGTCCCACTGCTAAATACATGTCTTCTAATGTTTTATATTTATATCTTTCTAATGTTGGATTTATATATTCTATTTTAAATAAATCAGAATAAGCCATTCCTATTCTTTTTAGTTCTCTTTCAATTGCTTGTTTGCCTTTTTCAACATTTTCTTCCTTTTTTTCTTTTTTAAACCATGAATTTATTTTACTTTTTGCAGATGTACTTTTTACAAATTTTAGCCAGTCTAAGCTAGGTCCTTTTGAATTTTCAGATGTTAATATTTCAATAATATCTCCATTTTTTATTGGTGTTATTATTGGAACCATTTTGCTGTTTATTTTGGCTCCAACCATTTTATTTCCAATTTCAGCATGAACACTATATGCAAAATCTATTGGTGTTGCTCCTCTTGGCAATACCTTTATTTGTCCTTTTGGTGTAAAAACATATACTTCATCTTCAAATAACTCTGTTTTTAATGTTTCTAAAAATTCTTGAGGATTTTGCATTTCTTGTTGCCATTCTAATGTTTCTCTAAGCCAAGCTAGTTTATCATTTTGGACTTTTACGTTTTTTTGACCTTTTTTACTTCCATAATTTGCTTCTTTATATGCCCAATGCGCAGCAATACCATATTCTGCTATTCTATGCATATCCCATGTACGTATTTGTACTTCAAATGGTGTTCCTTTTTCTCCTAAAAGAGTTGTGTGTATTGATTGGTACATGTTTGATTTTGGTACTGCTATATAGTCTTTAAATCTTCCTGGCATTGGAGTATACATATCATGTACAACTCCAAGTGCTGCATAACAATCTTTTACAGAGTTTACTATTATTCTTAATGCAAATAAGTCATATATTTGGTCTAATGTTTTATTGTCTCTTTTCATTTTTCTGTAAATACTGTATAAATGTTTTGCCCTTCCAGTTACTTCTGCTTCTATTCGTTGTTTTTTTAATTGGACTCTTATATCTTCCATTATTTTTTGAATGAATTTTAGTCTTTCGTCTCTTTTTTGTTCTATTCCTTTTATTAATTCTTCATATTCTTTTGGATATAGATATTTAAAACTTAAGTCTTCTAATTCCCATTTTAATGAATATAGTCCTAATCTGTTTGCAAGTGGTGCATATAATTGCATTGTTTCTGTTGAAATAGCAATTTGTCTATTTCTTTTTAAAAATTCTAAAGTTCTCATATTATGCAATCTATCTGCTAATTTTATCAATATTACTCTTATGTCTTTACCCATTGCAAGAAACATTTTTCTATAATTTTCAACTTGGTTTTCTTCTATTGATGCATATTGAATTTGTTTTAATTTTGTTACTCCATCTACCATGTCTGCAATTTCTTTGCCAAAATCTCTTACTATATCTTCATATGTAGCATCTGTATCTTCTAATACATCATGTAATAGTGCTGCACATATTGTTTTTTCATCTAGCCCAAGTTCTGCAATTGTATATGCAACATTGGTTGGGTGAATTATATATGGTTCTCCGGATTTTCTTAATTGTTCTCCATGTTTTTGTACAGCATAATTATATGCTTTTAATATTAGTTTTGTATCTGGCCATCTTTTTGTTTTTTTTACTTTTTCTATTATGTCTTTTATTGAATAATTTTGAGTCATAAAAATCCCCCCATTTTTTACATGCACATTTTATATCTTTTTTTAATAAATTTAAAGTATTTTCTAAAAAAAATTAGATTGATTTCATTATATCTTTAATATTTATTTGAATACTGTCAACTCCATTAAAAGAGTTTATCTCTAAATTACCTGCTATATCAATTTTATCTCCTATTTTATAAATTTCAGAAAGTTCTCCTAAATTAAATCCAATTGCATTTACAATGTTTTTATTGTCTCTTACTGAAAGTTTTAAATTTTTTCCATTAGTTAAAGATCTTATTGAATCAATTTTTAGGTTTCTAAATGCAAAAATAGGCATTTTATTTGCTTCACCAAAAGGTTCTAACTCTTTTAAACTTTCTACCATTTCTTTTGTTATGTCATCTAGTTTTATTTCTGCATCAACATTTAAAATTGGAACTATTTTATCTACATTTTTTTCTGTTGCAACTTTTTCAAATGTTTCTTCAAATTCTTTTATTTTGTCTTTTTCTATGTTTATTCCTACTGCCATTGCATGTCCACCAAATTTTTTTATTGTTTTATTACATTCCATTAGTGCTTCATGTAAATCAAAACCTTCTACACTTCTCCCTGATCCTTTGTATTCTCCATCTTCTTCACTTAATAAAATACTTGGTTTAAAATATAGTTCAGTTATTTTTGATGATACTATTCCAATAACTCCATGATGCCAACCTTTTCCATAAACAACTATTGTGTTTTTATTTGCTAAATTATTTTTTTCTATTTGTTCAATAGCTTCATTGTAAATAGTTTTTTCTATTTCTTGTCGAGTTTTATTATAGTCATTTAATTTTATTGTTAGGTCTTTTACTTCATCTATATTTTTTGACAAAAGTAAGTTTAAGGCTTCTTCTTGATGCCCCATTCTTCCACATGCATTAATTCTAGGTGCAACACCAAAAGAAATTGTTGTGGAATTTATTTTTGAATATCCACAACTTTGTAATATTTCTCTTAAGCCTAAATTTCTGGTTTGTTCTACTAATTTTAGTCCTAATTTAACAATTACTCTGTTTTCATCTGTTAATGGTACTATATCAGAAATTGTACCTATGCAAACTATATCTAGAAATTTTAAATATTCTTTTTCTTCTAATCCTAATTTTATACTTAATGCTTGTATTAATTTAAATACTACTCCAACACCTGCTAAATTTCTGCATTCATATTTATTGTCTTTTCTTTTTGCATCAACTACTGCTACTGCTTCTGGCAAATTTTCCGCTGGTTCATGGTGGTCTGTTACTATTGTTTCTATTCCTAATTCTTTTGCATATTCTACTTCTTCTATTGCTGTAATTCCACAATCTACAGTTATCATTAGTTTATATCCTTGCTTAGCTATATATTTTACTGCTTCTTTGTTTAATCCATATCCTTCATTTAATCGGTTAGGGATATAAACTCCCACTTGTATTCCTCTTTCTTCTAAAAAACTTTTTAAAACAGCTACACTTGTTATTCCATCAACATCATAATCTCCATAAATGATAGTTTTTTCATTTTTTTCTATTGCTTTTAGTATTCTGTTTACTGCTTTTTCCATGTCTGGCATTCCAAATGGATTATAAAAATCATTTCTTTTAGGATTTAAAAATTTATTTATTTGTTCTTCTGATGTTATTTCTCTGTTTGAAAGTAATATAGCTAATAAGTTGTTTATATTATATTTTTTCTGCATTTCTGCTACTTTTTCTTTATCTATTTTAAATATTTCCCACTTTTTGTTCATCGTAATATCCTTTCTTTCGTTTATTATTTTATTCTATATATAAAAAAATAGCAAGAAAATCTTGCTATTTTTTATGTTATTCTTATAATTTTTTTCTTTTATTCATCCATTGGCTCTGTTTCTTCCTCTGGGTCAACAGTGTTTTCTTCTCCTAAACTTTGCTCAAATGCTTTTGCAAAATTTTCTCTTACTTTTTTTTCTATTTCATTTAATGTGTCTGGATGTTCTTCTAAATATCTTTTTGCATTTTCTCTTCCTTGGCTAATTCTTTGTCCATTGTAACTAAACCATGCTCCACTTTTTTCTACTATGTCTAAGTTTACTGCCATGTCTAATATGTTTCCTACTTTTGATATTCCTTTTCCATATAATACATCAAATTCAGCTTCTCTAAATGGTGGTGCAACTTTGTTTTTTATTACTTTTACTCTTACTCTGTTTCCTACTACTTGCCCATCTTGTTTTATCATTTCTATTTTTCTGATGTCCATTCTAACTGATGCATAAAATTTTAGTGCTCTACCTCCTGTTGTTGTTTCTGGATTACCAAACATTACTCCTATTTTTTCTCTTAATTGGTTTATAAATAAAAGTACTGTTTTAGATTTGTTTATTGCTCCTGCTAGTTTTCTTAATGCTTGTGACATTAATCTGGCTTGAAGTCCCATGTGGGAATCTCCCATTTCTCCATCTATTTCTGCTTTTGGAACTAATGCTGCAACAGAGTCTACAACTATTACATCTAATGCTCCACTTCTTACTAATGCTTCTGTAATTTCTAATGCTTGTTCTCCTGTATCTGGTTGTGATACTATTAAATTGTCTATATCTACTCCTAATTTTTTTGCATATACTGGGTCTAAAGCGTGTTCTGCATCTATAAATGCTGCTTCTCCTCCTGCTTTTTGGGCTTCTGCTATTATGTGTAATGCTAATGTTGTTTTTCCGGAAGATTCTGGTCCAAATACTTCTACAATTCTTCCTCTTGGTACTCCTCCAATTCCTAATGCTATATCAAGACTTAATGCTCCTGTTGGTATTGCTTCTACCTCCATTGCTTTATATTCCCCTAATTTCATTACTGACCCTTTTCCAAATTGTTTTTCAATTTGATTCATTGCAACTTCTAGTGCTTTTCTTTTTTCTGTATTTTCACTCATGTTTATTTCTTTCCTTTCTTGTTTTCAAACTTTTGTTCGATACATATATTATATCTTTTTTTATTTTTTGTCAAGTGCTTATTAAAAATTTTTTTAATTTTTATACCAGTTTGCTATGTTTATAAAAATATTATACCAATTTGCTGGTATGTTGCCTTTTAATGTCCAATTACTTGCTACTTCATAATAGTTACTGTATAATCCTATATAAGGTATTTCATCATTGTATATTTCTCTTATTCTGTTGTATTTTTCTTTTAATAAGTCTTCTTTTGTTATATTTTTTACTTCACTTAATATTGAACTTATTTCTTCATTATTGTAATTTGCTAAATTTCCGCTTCCAAAAAAGGTTTCTAAATTAGGACTTAATGATAATGTTACACCTGTTAGTATCATGTCATAATTTTTGTTTGTTAAATATGATGTATATTGGTTGTCTGTGGCTTTTACTATTGTTACATCTATTCCAATTTCTTCTAAGTTTGCTTTTATCATTTCTGCTATTGTGAGCCTTGTTTGGTTTGAGGATTGAACTACTAGTTTTAAATTTATTCTTTTTGTTCTATAATTTATAACTTTTTGCCATCTATTATATTTGTATTCCCATCCATTACTTTGTAAAATATTTATTGCGGAATCTGTATTATATGATAAGTCTGCTTTTTCTCCTTGTAACCAACTACCATAGTCTAAGAAATAGTCTTGTACTTTGTATTTGTTATTAAATACTTGTGAAACTATATTTTCTCTGTTAATTGCTCTTGCAATTGCTTGTCTAACTTCTTTGTTTGATAAAACATCATTTTGCGTGTTTAGTGCTATAAAGTCAAATTCTCTTCCATTTGCCTCTGTTTTATTATATCCTATAGTTCCAATATAATTTTCAATTCCTATATTATTTGTTGTAATTAAATCTATTTTTCCAAGTTTAAATGCATTATAAAGTTCTCCTAAGTTTGAATATTTACTTATTGTTATTTTTTCAAGTGTTAATTCTTCTTTTTTGTAATTCTCGTTTTTTTCTAATATTATTTTATCAGAAGAATTTTCTGTAATTTTATATTTTCCTGTTCCTACAGGCATATTATTTTTTTCTGTACTTACAAAGTCCTGCCCTTCAAAATATTTTAAGCTTAATATTGGGAATATTAGATTATATTCAAAAAATGGAACTTCTTGGTTGAGTATAATTTGTACTGTGTTTTCATCTACTTTATTTACTTCTTGTATATTTTTTACATTTTCAGAGTATATACAATTTAAGTTTTTTATTGTTTGAATTGTAAATACAACATCATCAGCTGTTAAATTATTTCCATCAGACCATTTTATTGTATCATCTAATTTTATTATATATTTAGTTTCAGATGTTTTTGCCCAATCTTTTGCTAAACATTTTTCTAATTTGTATTCACTATTTATTTGTAACAATGGTTCATATATTATTTTGACTATTTCTTGAACTTGTTTGTTATTACTTAATAAAGGATTTATGGAATCAAATTGTGCAACTCCTAAATTTATTTCTTTTATTATCTCTTGTTGTTCTGTTACTGTTGGTTCTTCTTGTACTACATTCTTCTTTTCTTCATTTAATTTAAAAATTACAAATATTATAATACCAATTACAAATATTATAAAAATATATTTTGCAATATTTATTTTCAAATTATCACCCCTCGCATTGTAATAATACATTATTATGCTGATTTTTTCAAGTATTTTAATAACAAAAGCGGACTTTTTATTAAATTAATACAAAAAGGAGGCATAATTTAAAATTTGCCCCCATTGTTTTTTATATTATTTTCTTGATTCTACAATCAGTTTAATTCCTGTTCGGTCTTCCCCCTCAACCTCTACTTCTGCAAAAGCTGGTATGCAAACTAAGTCTACTCCAGATGGTGCTACAAATCCTCTTGCTATAGCTACTGCCTTTACTGCTTGATTTAGCGCTCCTGCTCCAATTGCTTGCATTTCTGCTTTGTTTGATTCTTTTACTAACCCTGCAATAGCTCCTGCTACAGAATTTGGGTTAGATTTTGATGAAATTTTTAAAACTTCCATTTTTCTTTTGCCTCCTATTATTATTTTTTTGTTGCAACTTTTACATTTTGTATTTTACATTATTTAGGATACTTTGTCTAGTATTTTCTGGAAATTTTTTGAAATTTTTATTTCTTTTTTCGACAGTTTTATCTAATATATATTCTTTTTACATTTGTAACTTTATTATTGTTATCATTAATTTCAAAGATTACTGCATTTAAAATACATTCTCCTTCTGCTAATTTATATTTTTCTGGAAGTGTTGTTTCAAATCTTTTTATTGATGCTTCTGCATTCATTCCAATTACAGAGTCTTTTGGACCTGTCATTCCAATGTCTGTTATATAGGCTGTTCCTTCTGGAAGTATTTGTTCATCTGCTGTTTGTACATGTGTATGTGTTCCAAATATACATGTTATTTTTCCGTCTAGATATCTTGCCATGGCTATTTTTTCTGCTGTTGCTTCTGCATGAAAATCTATAACTATTATATCTACTTTTCCTTGTAAATCATTTACCATATCTTTTGCTAGTAAAAATGGATTTTCTGTTAAAATATTAATATCTACTCTTCCCATAAAATTCATTACAGCTATTTTTTTATTTTTACATTCATATATTCCAAGCCCTTTTCCAACAACTCCTTTAGGATAGTTTGCAGGTCTTAAAATTTGAGGATGGTCAATAAATTTAAAAATATCTTTTTTTGCCCATGTATGATTTCCCATTGTAACTACATTTGTTCCTGCTTCTAATATATCATTAAAGTTTCTTTCATTTATTCCCATTCCACCTGCTGAATTTTCACCATTAGTTATTACAAAATCTATATTTTCTTCTTTTTTTATTCTAGGTAATTCTTCTTTTAATTTTTTTACTCCTGATTCTCCAACAATATCTCCTACTGCTAAAATTTTCATTGTTAATCACATTCCTTTCATTACGTGTATTATTTTACCATTTTATATTTACTTAGTCAAGTTATACAACTTTATGAATTTTTTTATTTTTTCTGAATATATCTTTATTATTTAGAAAATGTGTATGTAAATTATTATTACATAGGAAAGGATATGAATATATATATGAAAAATTATAAATTAGCAATTGTTGGTGCTACTGGTTTAGTTGGAAGAACTGTATTAAAAGTTTTAGAAGAAAAAAAAATTAAAAATTTTGAATACACTCTTTTTTCGTCTAATAAATCTGCTGGAACTACATTAAATTTTATGAATAAAGATTATGTTGTAAAAGAACTTACTAATGATTCTTTTGATGAAAATTTTGATTTTGCTATTTTTTCTGCGGGAAGTGAAACGGCAAAATTGTATGCACCTATTGCTGCTTCTAAAAATTGTATTGTTGTTGATAATAGTAGTGCATTTAGAATGGATGATGATGTTCCTCTTATAGTTCCTGAAGTGAATTTTAATGATATTTTAAATCATAAAAATATTATAGCAAATCCAAATTGCTCAACAATTCAAGCTGTTGTTGTTCTAAAACCATTAGATGATAAATATAAAATTAAAAGAATAGTATATTCTACATATCAAGCTGTTTCTGGTGCTGGAAAATTAGGATTAGAAGATTTAGAAAATGGAAGGAATCATTCTCCAGAGCCATTACTTAAGTTCTCACATCCAATTTATGATAATTGTTTACCTCAAATTGATATTTTTCTTATTAATGGTTATACAAAAGAGGAAATGAAAATGGTTAATGAAACAAGAAAAATATTAGGTCACCCAACTCTTCCTATAACATCTACTTGTGTACGTGTTCCTGTTTCGAATTGTCATGGTGAAAGTATAAATATTGAATTTGAAAATGATTTTTCAATAGCAGATGTTACTAATGTTTTAAAATCTTCACCTGGAATTGTTGTTTTAGATGATATAAAAAATGAATCATACCCTATAAATTCAATTGTTAATGGTCATGATGAAGTTTTTGTTGGAAGAATTAGAAAAGATTTCAGCAAGAAAAATTCTCTTAATTTGTGGGTTGTTGCTGATAATTTAAGAAAAGGTGCAGCTACTAATGCTATTCAAATTGTTGAAAAACTGATGACATTAGACAAAAATTAAATATAGAAAGGAATTTGATATTAATTTTTATGAAAAAATTTTTATTTAAAGGTGTTGCAACAGCTTTAGCAACTCCATTTACAAAAACAGGTGTAAATTTTGATGAATTTAAAAAGTTTATAGACATACAAATTAATTCTGGAATAAATGCTTTAGTTGTATGTGGTACAACAGGAGAAGCATCTACAATGACTTTAGAAGAAAAAATAGAAACTATAAAATGTGCTGTTTTAGCTTGTAATAAAAGAGTTCCAGTAATAATTGGAACAGGCTCAAATAATACTAAAACAGCTATACAAAATTCAAAAATGGCAGAAAATTTAGGTGCTGATGGGCTTTTAATTGTTACTCCATATTATAATAAAACTACTCAATTACGGATTAATTGAACATTACAAATCAATTGCAAATTCTGTTTCTTTACCTATTATTTTGTATAATGTTCCAAGCAGAACTGGTATGAATATATTACCAGAAACTTGTTTAGAATTATCTAAAATAGATAATATTGTGGGCATTAAAGAAGCAAGTGGCAATATTTCTCAAATTACAAAAATTTCTAGCTTATGTGGTGATAATTTGTTTATTTATTCTGGTAATGATGATCAAATTGTTCCAATTTTGTCAATTGGAGGGCAAGGAGTAATTTCTGTATTGTCTAATATAAATCCTAGTCTTGTTCTTAATACTGTAAATTCATTTTTTGATGGAAATATAAAGAAATCTTGTGATTATCAGTTTAAGTCTCTACAAATAATTGATGCTCTTTTTAAAGAAACAAATCCTATTCCTGTTAAAGAAGCTTTAAATTTACTTGGATTTAATTTTGGTGAACCTAGACTTCCTTTAATAAAATGCTCTGAAAGTTTAAAAAATGAACTAAAAAATTTAATAAATATATCTTAAAATGAATAGAAAAATTGTGGGCTTGCCCCCACAATTTTTTCTATAATTATAATGTAGAATCTTCAGCATTTTTTTCTTCTTTTGTTTCAACTAGATCTTTCATTGTTAAATTAATTCTTCCTTGGTCATCTATTTCAATAACTTTAACTGGAACTTTATCACCTACATTTACAAAATCTGTAATATTTTTTACATGTTCTTTTGAAATTTTTGAAATATGAACTAAACCTTCTTTTCCTCCTCCAAGGTCTACAAATGCTCCAAATGTTGTAATTCTTGTTACTGTACCATAATATATTTCACCTATTTCTATAACTCTAGCAATGTCTTCAATAATTTCTAGTGCTTTTTGAGCCATTTCTTCATCTGATGAATATATAAATACTTGTCCATCATCTTCTATATCAATTTTTACTCCTGTTTCATCAATTATTTTATTGATTGTTTCTCCACCTTTTCCAATTACATCTTTGATTTTTTCTACTTTTATTCTTGTTGTAACTATGTGTGGTGCATATTTTGATATTTCTTCTCTTGGCTCAGCTATTTGAGGTTTCATAATATTATCTAAAATATATTGTCTTGCTATTTTTGTTCTTTCAAAAGCTTCTTCAATAATTTTGTAAGATAATCCATCTATTTTTATATCTACTTGTATTGCTGTTATTCCTTTTTCTGTTCCACCTACTTTAAAATCCATATCTCCAAAAAAGTCTTCTAGTCCTTGAATATCTGTTAACATTACATAATCATCTGGATTGTCTGGATTTGTTACAAGTCCTGTTGAAATTCCAGCTACTGGTCTTTTTATTGGAACACCAGCATCCATTAGAGCTAATGTACTTCCACATATACTTGCTTGTGATGTTGAACCATTTGAAGATAATACTTCTGATACAACTCTTATTGCATA
>ERZ1643249.2170-NODE-2170-length-18656-cov-16.821891_pt1 | contig 18656 bp, 12 predicted proteins | sample MGYA00579263_ERZ1643249 | MGnify/ENA primary metagenome ERZ1643249 (study PRJEB29033, sample SAMEA4952264) | chicken gut metagenome | biome: Broiler Chicken; feature: Gastrointestinal Tract; material: Caecum | place: Ireland | collected 2018 | study: Broiler... | reverse complement strand
TTTTCCTGGATTTTTTGTTCCCATTAATATTTTCATTATTTTCCTCCTTTTTCTATATGCTTTTGAAGATTTCTTGCGCTTTTTTTATCAATTATAATTATTCTTTTTGCGTAATATTTATATTACTTATATCATATTTTTCTACATTTTGGAATATTTTACTGTTTTTTTTCATATAATATATTATCTGAATTATTTTGCCTAATTCTATTGACAAAACAACTACAACTGTTGTATAATATATTAGTGCTAAATATCGCGGGGTGGAGCAGTTGGCAGCTCGTTGGGCTCATAACCCAAAGGTCGGAGGTTCGAGTCCTCCCCCCGCAACCAATTTTATAATCATAAGAGGGTGTCCTAAAATAGGACCCCTCTTTTCATTATCCAAAAAAAGCCGTGGTGCAGATTATACACCACGACTTTTTTAGGTAAACTTAATTTACATGATCATCTCCTTATGGATTTAGGTCAAGTTTTTAGACACATTTTTTTACGAATTTTTATAAATTATTCCAGCTTTGCTGGAGGAGTTGATATAAATATTAAAGAATATCTTTAACATTTATATCAACTTTAATTTATGCTATATTTTTTATATATTCATTATATTTTTGATTTGGTGTTTTGTAATCAAGAGTACTATGTATTCTTACATTATTATACCAGCTTTCTATAAATTCAAATATAGCTAATTTTGCTTCATTAAATGTTTCATACGTATTTACATTTACTTCTTCTTTTTTTAATATGGCATTGAAGCTCTCCATACTTGCATTATCATATGGATATCCCTTTTTGCTATAAGAATGTATTATATTATTCTCTAATAATATTTTTTCATATTCATTTGATGTATATTGACTTCCTAAATCTGAATGAAATATCATTCCTTTTGTTATTCCTCTTTTTATCTTTGCTTTTCTAAATGCTGATATTACTAATTCTGATGTCATATTTACTCCATATGACCATCCTATTACTTTTAAATCAAATAAATCCATTACTATTGCTAGATATGTCCATCCTGTTTCTTTTGTATAAATATATGTTATATCTCCAACCCATTTTTCACTTGGTTTCTCTGCTTTAAAGTTTTGTTCTAATAGATTTTTCTTGTTTGTATCATCTACTTTTTTATTTCCATTATGATTATATTTTTTTACTATTATACTTTTCAACCCTAATAATTTCATTCTTCTTGCTACTCTTTTTTGACTTACCTGTATTCCTTGTTGATTTAATATTTTTGTTATTTTAGGTGAACCATATCTTTTTTTAGATTTTTCATATTCTTCTTTTATTTTTTTATCTAATTCTTCATTTGCTTTTTTATATGAATTTTCTCTGTTTTGTTTGTGATAGTAATATACTGAATGATGTAATTTTATTGCTTTACACAAATCTCTTACATCATAAATATTTTTAAACATATCTATGAATTTTACTTTATCTTCTGTTGTCTTGAGAATATGGCTAGTGCTTTTTTTAGTATTTCGTTTTCTGTTTCTATTTCTTGTATTTTCTTTTTCATTTTTATTATTTCATCATTATTTGTTATTTCTCCTGTTGATGTTTTTATTTTTCCATATCTTTTTATCCATGCTCTTACATTTGCTTCTGATGTGCCATATTCTCTTGCTAATTCTGATTTATTTTTATTTCCATTTTCATACAATTCTACAATTGTTTTCTTAAATTCCTCTGTATATGTTTTCATATTTAGACACTCCTTTTACATTTACATAATATTATATCATCTTTTTGGTAATTCGTAAAATTTTGTGTCTATATATCTATTCTAACACCATTAAATCGTTTTTTCTCAATCATTTTTACTCTTCGCTAATCTCATCTTCAGGGACTTGTGAAATCACCATCACAAAGTACTCCTTCAGATTACCTTCTTCATCTCCTTCGTACGGGCAGTCACACTGGAAAGCCCTAGCTTCTGCCTCCTTAGTAGTGTACTCTTCATCATGACCACAGGCCTGGCAGTAGAACCGCACATTAGCCTGTTCACCTTCCTCCAAGTTAATGGATAGGGCATTTCGAATTGCCTCATCTTGCGGAGGCCTTACATTCCCCCACGAATTGTTGTAGGAACGAGCAACGATGGCCCGGCCGTTGGTAGTGGTAATTTCAACAATGGCATGATTATTGTCACCCTTGAAAGAGCAACCGGTGAGCATCATGATAGCAGTGATAGCGGTGATAACGATGATAGCAATCTTTTTCATTGTAGTTCTCCTTTTAATGTTGATGCTTTTGTTGTTAACGATTTTTTTGAAGATAGCCATAAATTTACCTCCTCTTGACTACCTTATTCTAGGTCGACATAACTACTGTTTACATATTTATTTTAACATCTTTGTTATTATTTGTAAAATTACAATTTCTTATGTTTACTATTACTTTTACTTATTGCTATTAAAATTTAGTTAATACTCTTTTCTTTTTTTGAAAAATAGTATAATATGTTTATAACATAGTAATAGAAAGGCGAAAAAAATGGAAAAAAGTATAAAAATACTATCATTGATTTTTCAACTACCACTTTTCGTTTATTTTTTGATTAGTATTTTTTTTATAATTATTGGTGAAAGTATAAAATTTTATATTTTTATACCAACTCTATTCCTATTATTTCTAAATGGATATGGACTAGCACAAAAATTGCAATAATTCTATTGATTTTTTGCATTGTTGTTTTTGCATTTAAATTATATTTAAATAAAAAAGAAAGTCTTTCATAAAAGGCTTTCTTTTTTTGATCTTTTTTCACTAATTTTAACGGAAACCTCCTCCGGCCGCCTCCGCCACCGAAAGAGCCACCGCCTCCTCCGCCTGATGAAAATCCGCCTCCACCAGATGAGTAGCTTCTTGCCCTAGCTCTAGATTCTGCACTTCTTGCTGTTGAAATTCCATGTGTTGCATATGCATTTATTATAATTATATTATCATAAGAACTAAAGTTAGATTGTTCTATAATGTCAGGATATATTTCTTTAAAGTCTTTAGCTACTTGTTTAGCAATTCCCATCATTTGTGCATAAATTAGATAGTCTTCAAATATTGCAACTTCTATTGCTTCTCTATCTTTAATTAATGTATATTCTTTTAAATATTTCTTTAATCCTGCTAATTCCATTGCTTCTTGTTTTAAAGCTGGAGTTGCTGTATATACTTTGTTTTTAAATATTTTTAAAGTAGTTTTTTCTTCTAAAGTTATTAAGCCTTCTTCTACAAGTTTTTCTTTTTGCTCTTTTAGTATATTATCAAACCATCTAAGTATTCTAGTGTAACTCTTATTACACCATTTTTCAAATTCTTTACTTTCTAGTATTCCATCATGACTTGCAAAATACAACATATCAAATAATCTTTTTTCCATTGTTGTTTTTATTGTTTCTTCTGGTTTAGTTTCATTTAGATATATTATTATATTGTCTTTTTCAAATAATCCTGTTCCCTCTTTTTTCTCTATTCTAATTATTGATTCTTTTAGCCATTTAAGTATGATTGCACCTAATAGATCAGTCTTTTTGTTTAATAAGCCATAATTATATCCAATATAATATGCTCTAAATATATCTTTATTACATGGTATATCTCTATAGTATAGCAAGTCTGATGGCATTTTTTTGCCTGCTGTTCCAAATTTCAATCTATGTGCACTTGATTTTGAAACTCCTAATCCTATTATAAATATCCAAAATATATATGGTAATAAATTAAGTATAAATGATATTATTCCTATGATAATATCTCCAAGTCCAACAGGCTTTTCATTATACTTTGTAGAACCTTCTTCTGCCATTTCGTAGTAATAATCAAAATCACGGTTTAAATCATTTGATGTATTAAATGTATTTCTTGGAAACTTTACTAATATTGTCATATATTCGTTTGTAGCTAATCGCCCATCTGATTGCATTTCAATATATCCGTCATACACATATGCTGTTCCACCATAATTACCATATCCCCATACATCGACACTATCTGGTATTTCAAAATCTGTATGAATTTTAATATATACATTTCCTATTGAATTTGAGAAGTCATGTGGTATTAAAGTCCAATAAATCATTTGAGAGTCTTTTAATTCTGCTACAAAGTTACTTATTGTATAACTTACTTCATATACATGTGAACCATATGAACTTATTCCCCAACATAATTCTACACCATTTGAAATCTTATTAATTCCACATTTATAGGCTTTATCTGATAAGCTACCTGATGTTTTCCATGAAGATAATGTTTGATAGCTTCTCCCATTTTCACTTACTGTTAAGTTTTCAATTTCAGATTTTCCTAAATTATAATATGGATGATATACTTCTGTTCCATTATCAGTTCTACATACCCATGTTTCTTCAACAGTTGCATTTCCATTGTTGTCTACATAAATATCCATTGAAATTCTACTTATTGAATTTGCTTCTACTTTTTGTGAAATACTGAAAATTAGTAAACAAAATACAAATGCAATTGCTGTCTTTAGTACTTTATTCATAATATTTTCCCCCCCTATATTCATTTTTATTATTGCATAATTATTCTTTTTTTACAATATACTTTTTAAACTTTTATGTAGTTTTTGATGTCATCATATTTCGCTTCTCCAATTCCTTTAACATTTTTTATTTCTTCAATATTATTAAATTTTCCATTTTCTTTTCTATATTCAATTATTCGTAAAGCTAATGATGGTCCTATCCCTGGCAATGTTTCTAACTCAGTTTGAGTTGCAGTATTTATATTTACAATATTACTTTGTGCATCTATAGAACTACCTGATGTTTTATTATCATTTGATGAGCCATTAGAAGAACTACTAGCTGAAACACTTCCATTTCCGCTTGAACTTTCGTTTAAAGTTTCGTCTGATGCATTTGAAGTAATGTATTGAAAATCTGGTTCTTTTTTTAATTGTTCACTATTAGGTATGTTTATTTTCATTCCATCTTGCAATGTATAAACTAAATTTATTTTACTTAAATCTGCATTTGCTGTTGTTCCTCCTGCAGAATTTATTGCATCCGAAATTCTACTACCTTCATCTAAAATTACTACACCTGGTTGATTGACCTCTCCAATAATATATATGTAAATTTTATTTGCATTATCTTCTACTTTTTCATTAGTCTCTTCATTACTGGCTTCACTTGGAGTATTATTCTCGTCTATTTTTTCATTTGAATTAACGGCTTCCGAAGTCTCATTTTCATCCAATTTTGAGACTTCATCACTTTCTTCTATAATATTATTTTCAATTGCCGAAAATTCACTGTTTTCTAAAACAATTTTAGCTATAAGACATACCGATATTATTAAAACAACTAATATTATAATTTTATATTTCACAAAAAATCTTTTTAAAATTTCTTTCATGTTTCCTCTCTTTCTACTATTTTGAAATAGTTTTTAAATATATTTTTTAAAATTATTGAAAAATTTATATAAATGAGATATCATAATAGTGCATAATTATTTTAAGGAGCAAGTTACAAATGAAATTAAAGCGTTATATAAGTTTAACTTTAGCTATTTTTATAGTTTTGATAAATATTTTTACGAATGCATATGGAGTTTCAACTGATACTAACGAAGCTAATTCGACTGAAAACTCGAATTCTACAGAAACAAATAATAAAATAAATGTAAATTCAACAGATTTTGCTGAACCAAATTTTACTATATATTCAGATTCAGCTATTGTAATTGATTCTAAGTCTGGTAAGATATTAACTGGAAAAGATATAAATAAACATGTATATCCTGCTAGTACAACTAAGGTTTTGACCGCAATTTTAGCAATAGAAAATTGTAAATTAGATGATGTACTTACAGCAAGTTATGATGCTGTTATGGCTATTCCTTCAGGATATTCAAATGCTGGTATATCTGCTGGAGAATCTTTTACAGTTAGTGATTTGTTAGATATGTTTCTTATACATTCTGCAAATGAAATTGGATACATTTTTGCTGAACATATTTCTGGTAGTGTAGAAAATTTTGCAAATTTGATGAATCAAAAAGCACAAGAAATTGGTTGCACAAATACTCATTTTACTAATCCTAGTGGTATTCATGACCCAGAACATTATTCATCAGCATATGATATGGCACTTATTGCAAGATATTGCATGAAAAATGATACTTTTAGAAATGTCGTTTCTAAACTTTCATGTAAAATTGCACCAACTCCTCAGTATCCAGAAGAGCGTTATTTTAAGAATACAAATAGTCTAATGGATCCTTCTGATAGATATTATTATCAATATGCTATTGGAATAAAAACAGGCTTTACTTCTCAAGCCAAAAACTGCTTGATTAGTGCTAGTTCAAAAGATGGTTTAGAATTGATTGCTGTTGCTCTTGGGGCGGAGGCTACTGAAGATGGTAGAAGTGGAAGATATGTTGATTCAATTAATTTGTTGGAATATGGAAATAATAATTATAAATATGAAAATGTTTTGACTGCTAATACAGTTATTGATGAAATTGTTGTTCCTGATGCAACTCAAGAAACAGAAAATCTTCAATTGCTTTTAAAGGATTCAATTTCTAGTATTGTTCCAAATGATTTTGATTTAAATAGTTTACAACCTACTATAGAATTAAATGAGAATATTACAGCACCAATTGCTGAAGGAGCTGTTCTTGGAAAAGTAACATATAATATTAATGGCATTACATATACTTCTGATTTGGTTGCTTCTCATAATGTTGAAAAATCTGAAATTCTTTTATTAGTTGGTCAAATTGCATTGGCTATTTTGGTTTTAGTTGTTTTAGTAATTATTTTAAAACCTAAGAAAAAAAATAAAATATATAAGAAAAATAAAAAATCTAAAGCTAAACATTCAAAAAAAAATGATGAATATGATACAATATATAGATTTACAATTGATTTTTAAATTATTATTTAGGCTGACTTGTATAAAGTCAGCCTTTTTTATTTATAGTCTTTACCAATAATTATTGTGATATCTACATTACTTGAAGTTGCTGTACTTGATGATATGTTTCCTACTCCAAGTATGCCTTTAATATCTTGTTCTATTTTTTCGTCTACATCTGTCTTATTTATTATTGTTGTTTTTGTTGTGCTTGTTGTTATGTTTGTTTTGGTTACTTTATAGCCTTTATTTGTTAATGCTTTTTTTACTTCTGATAATTTGCTACTAGAACCAGAACCATTAAGTATTTCTATTTTAATTTTTGATGTTTCTGTTTTTGTTACTGAGCTTGATGTTGTTTCATCATCACTTGATGATGTATTATCATCTGTTTCAGTTCCTGTTGTACCAGTTGAAGAATCTGTTCCTGTTGATGTTTCTCCTTCACCTGATGTAGTATCATCTGTACTATAGTACAATTCTTGTACTAATTCTTCTGTCTCATCTTCGTCTACTTGGAAGAACCAATATTGTATTCCTTGTGGTGGTCCTACTGATTCTCCTGGTAGATATGCACTTTTTATTTCGTCAACATTTACATTAACTGCATATGGTACATAATCTTTAATCAATGAAATAGATAAATTTGTATCTACATATTCATAAACTAAGTCTATGATTTCTCCTATTTTGAACACATTTTTTGCTTGTATTGTTTGTTTTGCTGTTGCCATTATGAATTCTCTTTGTGTTCTCATTCTACCATAATCATCCCCACCATATTCTTCAGGATATGTTCTATTATCATTATTTTTTCTAAATCTTAGTAATTGTTCTGCTTGGTCTCCATTTAATACTTGTAATCCTGGCTCTAAATTAATATGCAAATCTTGAGTTGGATCGTCATATACCATTCCGCCAGGTACATATGGAACTTCAAATTCAACTCCACCAATAACATCTACTAATTTTATTAATGCTTGATTATCAATTACCATGTAGTATTTTAAATCTAATCCTGTGATTTCATTGATTGCATCTATTGTTTTTTGTGCTCCTCCTCTTTGGTAAAGTGAATTTATTTTATCATTTCCTCCACCTGTTTTGATGTTTGTTCCCACAAATGTGTCTCTTGGAATTGATAATAGTGATGCTTTTTGAGTTTTTGGATCATATGAAGCCACTATTATTGTATCTGTAAGTTTTAGACCATTATCAGTACTTACTCCCATTAATAATACTTGTAATGTATCTAAGTCTTTTAATGTATTTTCATCATGACCAACAAGTGTTGAAAGAAGTCCTTGCATTCCTCCACCATTCTTTTGTGTTCTATATGCAATAAATCCAACTAAAGCTATTAATATTAATAACAATATAATTAGTACTTTTTTTAAAATTCCTGATTTTTTCTTTTTTTTCTTTTCATTTTTATTATTAATCTTTTTTTCTTTATTAGACAATTTATTTCACTCCCAATTTAAAGATACCATTTTACTATAGCAAACTTTATGGAAATTTTCAACATGAATTCAGAATTTTTATAATTTTTTCACAAAAAATTCACATTAAAATAAAATTGATAATAATAAATTGTTATTATAAAAGAATTTTGTTATAAATGAATTTGCTATTGCGTCAGCTAGTCCTGTTGATCCTGTTGTATATACTATGAAGAATGCTATTGCTAGTAAAACATAAATTATTAATAATGCTTTTATAAGACCATATAGTATTCCACCTAATTCGTTGAATTGTTTTAAGATTGGTAATGATGTAATCATGTCTGTTACAAATGTTAGTAATATTAAAACTAATCTAGCTACTATAAATATTGATACCATTGCAATTATATCTATCAATTTTGTTGCTATAACTCCTGATGCTTCTATAACAATTTCATTTTTTGTTTTATTGACTGGATCTTCCACATATTTTTCTATATATTTCATAAATCCATTGTCTTCAGTTTCTTCTGTTGTTTCTTCTTCATTAACAAAGTTTTCTGTAATTGCTGATTTTATTTTTTCGTCTAATTCTGTATTGTTTATTATAATATTTGATACTGGTTTATATAATAAAACTGCTAATATTACTGAAACTAATACTGCAATTAGTCCTACTGCTAATTTTACTAGTCCTTTTTTGTAGCAAATAAACACATTTAGAGCTATAATTGCTACTAATATAATATCTAAAATAATTCCCATTTTAATTACCCCTTTATAAATTTATTATTTGAATTTTATCTCTATATATTACACCTACTAAACTGTCTGTCATTACTATATCATTTATTTCAGTTGATGAGATATATTTTTTTACTAAAAATCCATTTGTACTTATAATGTGTAGTTCACTACCAGTATTTATTGCTATTCTCTTATTAGATGTATGTAATGATTTAACTACACCATTTGTAATATATTGTATTTCTCTTTTATTTTCAGGATTTATAATATTTACATATGTATCTGATGTATATTCCCCTGTTGTTTTTTCCTCTAAAATTGCAATTCTATTATTTAGTTCAATTGTCATAAATGTTGTTTTTCTGTTTTCAAATCCAACTAGTTCCGAACTTTTTTGTTCTTGAAGTACTTCAATTGAATCATTATACATACATATTAATTTTTGTTTTTCTTGATATTCTACATTTATAATTAGTTTTCCTTCAGGAACTTCATATTTATATACGATTGCTTCTGCTGGTTTTGTTTGTGCTAATTCTATTGATACTATTTGAATTGTAGATTTTGTTAATATTCCTGATATATCTACCTCTGCTATTGCTAAGTATTGGCTGTCTTGTGATATACTTACATCTACAACTCTTGATGTTACTAAATTCGTTTTGAAAATTTCTTTTCCTTCTTTATTATATACTGATACAATTGACTTGTAACTATTATTTGATAATACAACAGATACAAATCCACTTCTACTTACATTTATTTGTGATATTGTACCATCTACTTCATTTTCATAAACTTTTTCTTTACCATCTATCAAATAAAACTCTTTTCCGTCTTGTTCGCAAATTGCTAAATATCTTCCTGCTGATGCAAATTTTGCATTGTTTATATTTGTTTCTATTTCTCCTACTTTTGTTCCTACTTTATTATAAAACTCAATTGTTTTTCTTCTAAACAAACATATATATTTATCAAATGCATATACCTGTGGATTTTCATCTCCATCTATTTCGATTTCTCTTGTGTCTTCTTGCAGTATCTCTTTTCCTAATATATGTTTATCACACCAATTTCTAAATTGTATGTTAAAAATATAAACTATTATTAAAACAATTATTGTTATAAGAATTATTAGTAGACTTATAAGTAGAGCGAGTTTTTTGATTTTCTCTTTTCTATGGTTCTCTAGCCCTTTAGCCCAAAAATCCATCATATTTAATATTTTCTCCTTATCTTTTGACTTGCCTTTATTATACCATAATGACTACTTTTTGCAACATTTTTTTGAATAAAGTATGTTTAAAATTTGTATTATTCCTAGATAACCAAAAAACGGATATGCAAAATTAACTAATTTTGAAAAGCCAAAATTTGAGATTAGCAAACTACTTATACACATAATTAGCACAAATTGTGTATAACTTTTCTTGTTTTCTCCCATAATGTTCTGTAAAAATCCTATTCCTACAGATATTGCTGTTGTGAATATTGATGATAATATTATAAATGCATATAATGGCTGTAGCTTAGGATAATAATTTCTTATTATATATACAATTGGCATTTCTAATGTTTTTATATCCACATTTGTTTTTGTTAATATAAAGAAAATTATGCTAGATAGTATTAACATTATAATTCCAGTTATTATTGCAATATATTTAATGCTTTTTTCACTTTTTATATGTTCTCTTAATGAGATTAAAACTGGTATTAATAAAATTAAATTATAACTGCAATATGTTATCGCACTCATTAGCCACATTTTTTTATGTACTGGTATTTGAGTTATATTTATTGGGCTTGTTGATATGGCAATTGTTCCAATTAATATAATTGAAATAATTAGTATTGGTACTATGTAACTACTTACTTTTAATACTCCTTTTACACTTGTGAAAAATATTATTGCACATAATATTGCTAATATTAGACTTCCTATTATTTTATTGATTTTCATTTCTTGTTCGAAATATGCTCCAAATCCTGCTATCATTATATAGAAGCTTATTAACAATAATATGTTTAATACTATATTTATTATTTTGGTGATTTTTTTGTTTTTGATGAATAAACCTAAAAATTCGTTGTATGTTGTTATTTCATTTTGGCAGACCATTTTTAGTGTTTTGTATATTAGTACACTTGTTAATGTACTTGTTACTATTATTCCAATTATTCCTTTTTCTCCATATGCGTAAAAAAATGAATAGATTTCTTGGCCAGATGCAAATCCCGCACCTATTAATGCACCTATAATTACTAATACAATTGATAAAATTTCTTTCATATCTAATGTATATTTGTGTTGTTTGTCAAAAATGACAAAAGAGAACCGGCACCAAATGCCAAAATGGCAAAAGAGAACCGGCACCAAATGCCAAAATGGCAAAAGAGAACCGGCACCAATTGCTATTATCTATTTCAGAACCTGTTTCTACCGCAATAATCATACTAGATGTTGAATTATTATCATCTTTGTTTGTATCTTCATATCCTGCTGGATTTCCTTCTCCATTCAATATTATTAAGTTGTCTTTTTGTCCGAAGTTATATTCGCCCTTATCCCATCTTAATACTATTTCTATTTCTTTGTACTCTCCTGTTTGGATAGTTTCGTCTTTTATGGCATCTGTTACTAAGGCTCCGTTTCTTTGTTCCCAGCGAATCTTATTATCTTCTTGATGATAACTATATCCTGCTGGAATTATTGCTACTATTTCTCTTGCTGTTCCTTCTACTTCCCCTGTGTTTGTTACTCTGATTTTGTATGTTACTTTCATGTCTGCTGTATCTGTTTGTTTTCTATGAATTTCAACTTTGTATAGTTCGTCTTTCTCTTCTATACTTTGTCCTCCGTGGCTTATACCGTTTACCTTTACATTTGATACCCATGTGTCTACTTTTAGGTTAAATACTTGTTTTTCATAATAGAATATTACTGTTGTTTTGTCTTCTACCATAGTTCCTTTATAGTTTTCTGTTTTTTCTATATAGTTATAATATGGTATTTCTTTTTGTATTGCCTCATATCTGTCTCCTATGTAACCTTCTATTTTTTCACTTTCTTGTATTTCATAATTTGTTCCTTTTTCCAAGTATTTTATTTCTACTTCAGCTTTTCTTTCATAATAGTATTTTACAACAATTTCTTCTTCTATCATCTCTCCTTTACTATTTGAAGGTTTTTCTACTAAGTCATATCCGTCAAAGATTTTTTCTTCTGTTATATATTTGTCTCCTACATGTCCTGCTATTATTTCTTCATCTAGTTTATTTCCTGTTAATTTGTCTATATATACTACTTTTACTTGTGTTTGTTTTATGTAGTAATAGTTTACTACTATTGTTTCTTCTGTCATTGTTCCTTGTGCGTTTTCTGGTAACATAGTTTCTACTATATCATATCCATCAATATCTTTTGATGTTATGCTATATTTGTCTCCTACTGTTCCTGAATGTGTTTCTGTTGCTAATACTTTATTTGTTGTTATATCTATGTGATTTTCTACTACTCCTCCAGCTTGTTTTTTATAGTAGTATATTACTTCTGTTTCTACATTTAAGGTTCCGTCTGTATTTTTTGTTACAGTCATTGTTCCTTTTGCATTTTCTGGTGTTTCTACTAGATTGTATCCTTTTATATCTTTGGCTTTTGTTTCATAATTATCGTTTTCGTGTCCTTCAATGATTTCTTCTTTTGCTAATTCTTTGTTATCTGTTGTATCTTCTGGTGTATTATCTTGTTCTAAGTATTTTACTATTACTCTTGCTTGTTTGATATAGTAATATTTTACCTCTATTAATCCTTGTGTCATTTCTCCTTCTGCGTTTTCTGGCAATTTTGTTTCTACTAAATCATATCCAGCAAATTCTTTTGATGATATTTTGTAGTGATCTCCTTCATTTCCTTGATGTTCTTTACTATATAACATTTCTCCAGTAATACTATCTATGTGTTTTTCTATTACACCTTTTGAAATATGTGCATAATAGTATTTTACTAGTTGTTTTCCTGTTTTGTCCATTGTTATATTTGTTTCTTCAGGTTCTTCTACTAATACATATCCTTCAAAGTCTTCTGCATGTGTTTGCACTATGTCTCCAACTTTTCCTGTTTCTATTTTTTGTTTTAGGATTTCTCCTGTTTCTCTATCTATGTGTTGGATTGTTATTTTTGTTTTTTGTGCGTAATAGTATATTACTTCTATTGGGTCTTTTGTCATTTTTCCTTTTGTATTTTGTGTTGCTTCTACAAATGTGTAGTTTGTAATATTTTCTTTTTCTGTTGTATATTCTTTTCCTACATATCCATTTATAGTTTTTTCAGGAGCAAGTTCAATGTTTGTTCCTTGTTCTAAGTATTTTACTACTACTTTTGTGTTTTGTGCATAATAGTATATTACTTCTATTGGGTCTTTTGTCATTGTTCCTTTTATATTTTCTGTTGCTTTTATAAATGTATATCCTTCTATTGTTTGTTTTTCTGTAGAATATTTTTCTCCTACATATCCATTTATAACTTTTTCTGGTGCTATTTCATTGTTGTCTTGGTCTAGGTATTTTACTGTTACTGTTGTATTTGGTGAGTAATAGTATATTACTACTATTTCTTCTCTTCCCATTGTTCCTTCAGTATTTTGTGTTGCTTCTACAAATGTGTATCCATTTATAGTTTCTTTTTCTGTTGTATAACTTAGTCCTTCATATCCTAGAATTTCTTTTTGTTCTAATAGCACATTGTTATTTGATATGTCTTCTGGAGTATCATCTTTTTCTAAGTATTTTACTGTTACTTTTGTATTTTTTGCATAATAGTAGATTTTCTCTTGTGGTTTTGATGTAAATGTTCCTGTTTTTTCTGCTGGTTCTTCTATAATTGTATATCCTGTTATTTCTTTTTTGTCTTCTGTTACATCATATGGATCTCCTACTATTCCTTCTTTTGTTCTTCTTTCTGATATTTCTTCTCCTGTGTATTTGTCTACATATTTTACTACCACTGTTGATGGGATTTTTGTAATTGTGTTTGTTATTGTTGCTTCTTTTTGGTCAGTTGTTCCTTCTTTGTTTGTTACTGCTCCAACTTCTTTTTCGTAGTTGAACAAGTCATTTGTTAACACTTCTTCTTCATCTACTGTATATACTATTTCTTGTCCATTTTCATTATATTTTGGTAATCCTGTAAATCTAGCCTTCCAGCCATCTTCTTTTGTTATTACTTGACTACCTACTATCACTCCACCATTTTTTACTTGTATTCTTACTGATACTGGTCTCTTGTTATAGATGTTTCCTTGGTCTTCCCAATTTTTGTTGACATCTATGCTTATTGTGTCTTTTGGTTTTGTGAATGTGTTTGTTATTGTTGTTCCTTCTATTTTACTTGTATAGAATTTTAAATCTCCTGCGTCTTTCTCTTGTTCTTCTACTGTATAAGTTATTATATTATTGTGCTCATCATATTTAGGTAGGTTTGTGAATGTATATGTCCATGTGTTTTCATTTGCTGTATTTGCTGTTGAAGAACTTAATTCATATCTTTGTTTTTCTTCTTTGTTTGCTTTTAATACTATTATTACACTTTCTGGTCTTCTTTGTGCTTGTTCTTCATTGTCTTCCCAGATTTTTGTTACTTCCACATTTACTGTTTCTGTATTTTGTGTGAATGTATTTGTTATTGTAGTTCCTTCTATTTTACTTGTATAGAATTGTAAATCGTTTTTATTTACTTCTGTTTCGTCTACTGTGTATTGTATTTCTTGTCCATTTTCATCATATTTATCTACTTGTGTAAATATGAATTTCCATTTATTTGTATCTCCTGTTACTTGTTGTGTTTTTACTATTACACTTCCGTTTTTTAGTTGCATCATTATACTTTCTGGACGTTTTTCTGATTCATTGTTATTATCATTCCATACTTTTGTTACTTCTACATCTTTTGTTTCTGTTGGTTTTGTAAATGTGTTTGTTATTATAAATCCCCTTTGTACATTTCCTGAAATACTTACATTTGAGTAGAATTTATTTGTTCCTTGTTCTTCTACTGTATATTGTATTTCGTTTCCTTGGTTATTGTATTTTGGTAAGTTTGTAAATGTATAACTTGTTTCTGTTTTTGTATCTAGCTCATAGCTATCAACAATTTTTCCATTTTCACCAATAACATTAATTGTGATTTTTTCTGGTCTTCTTTGCATTTGGATATCATTGTCTATCCATTTTTTAGTTACTTTTAATTCTATAGTTTCTTCTGGTATTGTAAATTTGTTTGTTATTGTATATCCACTTGTTACATCTCCTGTAACTCCTGTGTTTGTATAGAATTTCAAGTCTCCTGCCTTTACTTCTTTTTCTTCTACTGTATATTGTATTTCTTGACCATTATCATTATATTTTGGTAAGTCACTTATTGTTGTTGACCATTTATTTGTCATTTCTACTGTTTTTACTTCTTGGTCTCCATTTTTTACTACCAGCATTATGCTTTCTGGTCTTTTTCCATTGATATTGTTTTCGTCATCCCATACTTTTGTTACTGTGATTTCTGTTGTGTCTGTTGGTTTTACGAATGTATTTCTTATTGTTGCTTGTTTGTCTTCTACTTGTACTGTTTTTTCTTCTGCTTTGTAGAATTTCAAGTCTCCTACCTTTACTTCTCTTTCTTCTACTGTGTATTGTATTTCTTTGCCATTGTCATCATATTTTGGTAAATCATTTATTATTGTTGACCATTGATTTGTTGTTCCTTCTACTAAATTGTCTTTTGTTATTTCTGCTGTTTTTACTTCTTGGTCTCCGTTTTTTACTACTAACATGATGCTTTCTGGTCTTCTTTCTGCTTGTACATCATTGTCTTTCCAAATTTTATTTACAATTATTTGTATTGTGTCTGTTGGTCTTGTAAATGTATTTGTTATTACATATCCATCTTTCATATTGCCTGATATATCAACCTTTGAATAGAATTCATTTGTTCCTTGTTCTTCTACTGTATATTGAATTTCATTTCCTAGGTCATTATATTTCTTTAGTCCTTTAAATGTATATGTAGTTTCTCCCTCTTTTACATTTAGCTCGTAGCTTTGTTCTACTTTTTGGTTTTCTCCTAATACATTTATTTTTACTTTTTCTGGTCTTCTATCTTTTTGGAATTCGTTGTCTGACCATTGTTTTGTTACTGTTAGTTCTGTTTTGTCATCTGGTACTACAAATTCATTTGTTATTGTAAATCCGTTTGTCATATCTCCTGTAATACCTTTTTTATTATAGAAGATATTTTCTAAGTCTACTTGATCAACTGTGTATTTTATTTCGTTTCCTAAATTATCATATTTAGGTACACTAAATTCATATGTCCAGTTATTTTTTGCATTTACTATTCCTGTTCCAGCTAGATTGTCTCCGTTTTTGATTTGTAGTGTTGCACTTGTTGGACGTTTTTGGGCTGTGTTGTTATTGTCATCCCATTCTATTTTTCCAACTACTGTTATGTTTTCTACAGGTACTTGGAATGTGTTTGTAATTGTTCTTGTTGTTTGGTTTACATCTGTTTTTCGATAGAAATAGCTATTTGTTCCTTCTTCGTCTATTATATATTCTATCTCATCTCCGTTTTCATCATATTTTGGTAGTCCTGTAAATGTATATGCCCATATATTTGTGTTTTCTTTTGTTTCATTTAATGCTGTTATTTCTTGAGTTCTTGTTTCTCCATTTCCTGTTACTTTTAGTGTTATGCTTTCTGGACGTTTTTTAGCTTCATTATTATTGTCTGACCATTGTTTGTTTACTGTTATATCTATTGTGTCTGTTGGTCTTGTAAATGTGTTTGTTATTACATATCCATCTGTCATGTTTCCTGATATATCAACCTTTGAATAGAATTTGTTTGTTCCTTGTTCTTCTACTGTATATTGTATTTCATTTCCTAGGTCATTATATTTTTTTAGTCCTTCAAATGTATATGTAGTTTCTCCACCTTTTACATTTAGGTCATAACTTTGTTCTATATTTTGGTTTTCTCCTAATACATTTATTTTTATTGTTTCTGGTCTTTTGTCTTCTTGGAATTCGTTGTCTGACCATTGTTTTGTTACTGTTAGCTCTATTTTGTCATTTGGTACTGCAAATTTGTTTGTTATTGTAAATCCATTTGTCATATCTCCTGTGATATTTTTATTGTAGAAGATATTTTCTAGGTCTACTTGGTCAATTGTGTACTTTATTTCGTTTCCTAAATTATCATATTTAGGTACACTAAATTCATATGTCCAGTTATTTTTTGCATTTACTATTCCTGTTCCAGCTAGATTGTCTCCGTTTTTGATTTGTAGTGTTGCACTTGTTGGACGTTTTTGGGCTGTGTTGTTATTGTCATCCCATTCTATTTTTCCAACTACTGTTATGTTTTCTACAGGTACTTGGAATGTGTTTGTAATTGTTCTTGTTGTTTGGTTTACATCTGTTTTTTGATAGAAATTGCTATTTGTTCCTTCTTCGTCTATTATGTATTCTATCTCATTACCGTTTTCATCATATTTTGGTAATCCTGTAAATGTATATTTCCACATATCTAATGCTGTGATTTCTTGTGTTCTTGTTTCTCCATTTCCTGTTACTTTTAGTGTTATGCTTTCTGGACGTTTTTTAGCTTCATTATTATTGTCTGCCCATTCTTTATTTACTGTTATATCTATTGTGTCTGTTGGTCTTGTAAATGTATTTGTTATTACATATCCATCTTTCATGTTTCCTGTAATACTTGTATTTGAATAGAATTTGTTTGTTTCTAGTTCTTCTACTGTATAGTTTATTTCATTTGCATCACTATCATATTTTGGTAAGTTTGTAAATGTATAGCTCCAGTTTTCTAATTCATTTAGTTTTTGTCTTCCAACTTCTGTTTCTTCATTTTTGATTATTACTGTTACTTCTGTTGGTCTCTTGTTTTGTTGTTCTGCTGTGTCTATCCATTCTTTTCTTACATCTACTGTTATTTTTTCATCTGGTACTACAAATTTATTTGTTATTGTTTTTTGTTCTTGATTTATTATTACACTTGAACTTGGGTAGAATTTATTTTCTAGGTCTTTTTCTCCTATTTCATATTCTACTATTTCTCCTTGTTCGTTGTATTTTGGTACTTCAAATGTGTAATTCCATCCATCATTTGTTGTTCTGTTTCCTGCTATCATTTGTTCTGATACTACTGTTCCTGTTCTCTTGTCTTTTATTTGTAATACTGCATTTTCTGGTCTATGTCCTTTTATGTTGTTATTGTCTTCCCATAAGATTGTTACTGGTATTTGTACACTTTCTGTTGGTATAGCAAATGTGTTTGTTACTGTTTTGCTTTCTTGGTCTATTCCTGTTTTAGTATAGAATTCACTTGCTATTGGTCTTTCGTCTAATGTATATGTAATTTCATCACCATTTACATTGTATTTTGGTAAGTTTCCTATTTTTCCTGTCCATATTGTTTCATTATTTTCATTTGAATCTATGTCAAGTTTTTGGACACAAAATCGTGTAATTTTTATGCCGACAT
>ERZ1643249.2169-NODE-2169-length-18661-cov-4.583253_pt1 | contig 18661 bp, 16 predicted proteins | sample MGYA00579263_ERZ1643249 | MGnify/ENA primary metagenome ERZ1643249 (study PRJEB29033, sample SAMEA4952264) | chicken gut metagenome | biome: Broiler Chicken; feature: Gastrointestinal Tract; material: Caecum | place: Ireland | collected 2018 | study: Broiler... | reverse complement strand
ACAATTTTATTAGCACTCACCTCTTGACAGTGCTAATAATAAGTGTTATATTACATATAGAACAAAGGAAAAGGGAATAAAAAGAAAAGTTCCTCTTCCAAAAACAACATTTTCAGGACATCATTCAAAGATGTTCTGAAGATGATCACATACAGCAAACACAACAATTAAGAAACTGCAGCAAAGCAGCAGAATATATGGAAGGAGATATGACTTATGTTACTGCCCAGCATTTTTGGAGAAAACTTATTTGATGATGATTGGATGAACTTCCCATTTGACAGAGATTTCTGGGGAACAAGGAATGCACTTTACGGTAAACACGCAAAGAACATGATGAAGACCGATGTTCGCGAAACAGATACAAGTTACGAAGTAGATATCGATCTTCCGGGATTTAAGAAAGAAGAGATCAGCGCCCAGCTTGAGAACGGATATTTGACGGTATCTGCATCGAAGGGACTGGATAAGGACGAGAAAGATAAAGAAGGCAAATATATCCGTCAGGAGCGTTACGCGGGGGCGATGAGCAGAAGCTTCTATGTAGGCGATGAAGTAAAACAGGAAGATGTGAAGGCAAAATACGAAGACGGTATTTTGAAACTGACGATTCCGAAGAAAGACGCCAAACCTGAAGTTGAGACAAAGAAACATATTTCCATTGAGGGCTGACGGGATTTCCCCGAAGCCCGGGGAATGGCATGTAGATAAATGAAATAATCAAAAGTTGACATGAAAGACAAAGGTCGATTGTTGAATGAAGGAGGAATGACCTATGTTGTTACCTAGCATTTTTGGAGAAAACTTATTTGATGATTTCTTTGATGATTTTCCATGGTTTGATGATGCCGACGCGAAGAAAGCAGAGAAGAAGCTGTATGGACGCAAGGCTAAAAACATGATGAAGACAGATATTAAGGAACATGATGATCATTATGACGTTATGCTTGATCTTCCGGGATTTAAAAAAGATGACATTCATGTATCTCTTGAGAATGGTTATTTGACGATCAGTGCCGCAAAGGGGCTGGATAAGGACGAAAAGGATAAAGAGACCGGACGTTATATCCGCCGTGAACGTTATGCGGGCGCCTGTGAGAGAAGCTTCTATGTGGGCGACCAGCTGACCGAGGAAGATATTAAGGCTGAATATAAACACGGCGTCCTGAAGCTGACAGTACCTAAAAAAGAAGTTAAGCCGGCTGTGGAAGAAAAGAAGTATATTTCCATTGAGGGCTGATATAAAAAACATAAGTTGTGCTGAATCAATAGAGGATGTGCCGTTCGGTGCGAAAATGCCGGGCGGCGCTTCTTTTTTTATGTTTTTATGTCATTTTCGGGAGATATCGTGTATAATATATAAAAAGATATGGGTGGGTTGCATAAAAACTCACATACAGGAGGTGCAGGGTCATGAAAATGATTATGGCGATTTTACATAAGGACGATGAGCTGGATACGATTGAAGAATTGAACCGAAATAAGTTTTTTGTTACAAAGCTTTCGACGACCGGCGGATTCTTAAAAAACAAGAACACGACCATTATGATCGTTACCGAGGATAAGGATGTTGACAGGGCACTGGAAATTATTAAAGAAAATTCCGGCGAGCGAAAAACATTGACCTATACGAATCCGGGTTTGATTTCCGGCAAAGGTTCTATCCATACAGTGACTTCTGTACCGGTGAATGTGCAGATTGGCGGCAGTACAGTATTTGTATTGAATGTAGAGCAATTTGAAAAATTTTAAAGGATGTTAAGAGGGCGGCTTGCTTTGAGACTGAGCAGGCTGCCCTCTTTTATGAGAGATACACCCGGAAAACAGGGCAGGGAATCTCCATTTATCTGATTGATTCAAGTTTGGCCAAGCAGCTGAATGAAGTCAGGGCAAAGCTTATGCGGTTATGCTGCTCATATGTTTACAGATAAACCGATGCACCCGAAGTTCATATCCCTTTTGGTCTGTATAGTAGCTGCGGGCATGGGCTGCGCCATGGACGATCCAAAGTTCTTTGTCTTGTGAAGCACATGCGTCATACAGCGCATAGGCCATCGGTGTCGGCACGAAATCATCCGCATCGCCGTGGATAAATAAAATCGGGACACGGCTGTGGGAAACCTGCTCAATCGGGCTGTATTCTTTTGTGCTGTAGCCGGCTTTTGCACGGCATATGCGGTCAAACAGATTCAGCAGCGGAAAAGAAGGCAGATGATAAGTCTTTTTTAATATGTATTTCAGTTCATCCCAGCCTCTGGAAAAGCCGCAGTCGGCAATAATGCCTTTGATTTGAGGCAAAAGGGCGGGATCTCCCGATGTGGCTAAAACCGTGGAGGCGCCCATGGAAACGCCGTGAAGAAAAATACGACAGTCGTTTCCGAAAGTCTTTGTGATATACCGGCACCATGCAAGGCAGTCTTTGCGGTCCAGACATCCGAAGCCGATATATTTTCCTTCGCTGCGGCCGTGAGCCCGGTCATCGGGAATCAACAGATTAAAGTTCATATCATTATGATAAAATGGCGAAAATATGGCGTATTCTTCCCGGCCATTGCAGCGGTATCCGTGGATGGCGAGCAAAAAATTTTTTGTTGGCTTGGGCGCTGGAATATAATAGGCAGACAGTTTCAGACTATCCTCAGAAACGATATGAACCGTTTGAGGATGCTGACTGTCGAACCATTTCAGATGCTCTTCCTGAAAAAAGTCTTCGGCGGCCTGTTTTGGGGAAAGATTTTCATGCGCTTTGTTCTGCGCTGCCTTATAGCCCGGATTGGTGCGCACAAGACAGTAATTAAAAAAATAGCCGGCCAGTTTATAAAGTCCGGCAGCAGCGCCGGCCGCAGAAATGACAGGAAGGGCTGTGCATAAAATTTTTGCAGTTTTTCTCATGAAGTTCACCTCTTTAAATTGACAGTGGCAGATAGTTTTGTATATGATGATTATATCAATAATTACCAATGGAGAAAAGAGAGAGATGAACAATCAGCGAAAGCTATATAAAAACTATGAAAAAATTCTTGCGAAAGAACTTGTACCGGCTATGGGATGTACCGAGCCGATTGCCTTGGCCTATTGTGCGGCTGTAGCGCGCAAAGAACTTGGATCGCTTCCGAAAAAGGTTACTGTTGAAGCCAGCGGAAATATTATTAAAAATGTAAAAAGTGTGATTGTACCGAACACAGACGGCGCCAGAGGCATTGAGGCGGCTGCGGCTATCGGTATTGTGGCGGGACATGAAGATCTGGCGCTGGAAGTGCTTTCAAAAGTGACGGAAGAGCAAAAGGAAAAATTCAGGCAATATCTTACCGATACAGACTTTCAGGTCAGACAGGCGCAGGGAGGACCGACCTTAGATATGACAGTGACCGTCTGGGATGAGGCCAACGAAGTTTCTGTGCGTATTGCCGGAAAGCATACGAACATTGTCATGATAAAGAAAAACGGACGTATTTTGCTGGAGCATCCTATATGCCCGGACGGGGAATATACAGCAGCGCCATGTCCGGAAGATGACTTATATGCTTCTTTGAATATTGAAGATATATGCCGTTTTGCGGCTGAAACGGATTTGGAAGCGGCGGCGCCGGTGTTGGAACAGCAGATCAGATACAACAGCGCTATCTCGGAGGAAGGTTTAAAACACAGTTACGGCGCTAATATAGGAACGGTCATTTTAAAATGCAGCGGTCATGATGTGCGCAGCAGGGCCAAAGCCGCCGCCGCAGCCGGTTCTGACGCGCGTATGAATGGCTGTGAATTGCCGGTTGTGATTAATTCGGGCAGCGGCAATCAGGGACTGACTGTGTCAATGCCTGTAATTGAATATGCCAAAGAGATCGGCGCCGATCGGGATGCGCTGTATCGTGCGCTCATTGTATCCAATTTGACTGCCATTCATTTAAAAAGCGGTATTGGAGAACTTTCTGCCTACTGCGGCGCTGTCAGTGCGGGCGCGGCAGCCGGCGCCGGAATTGCATGGCTTAAAGGCGGAGATTTTAAAACAATCGCACATACGATTGTCAATGCGCTGGCTATCACATCAGGGATTATCTGTGACGGCGCCAAAGCATCATGCGCGGCAAAAATCGCCATGTCTGTGGAGGCAGGTATTTTGGGCTATGAAATGTATATGAACGGCCAGCAGTTTTACGCCGGTGAAGGTGTTGTCTCCAAAGGTGTGGAAAATACCATCCGCAACATATGTATGTTGGGCCGGGATGGTATGAAAGAGACGGACAGAGAGATTTTGCATATTTTGACATGCGTGGATTAAATAAAAATTTAAAGCTGTAATCCCATAAAAGATTATTTTTGGGATTACAGCCCGTTTCATTAAAAAGGTTATAATTTTATCTGTCCCATTTCTGACATAATGCAAGCAGTTCTTTTGTAAAAGCCCGCAGGTCTTTGTTTGCGCCGCCTTCGTTGTGATCGATGACGGTTTTAAGCAGATCGCCGGCCTGAATCAGTTCCCTGTAAACCGGATTCATGCTGCGTCCGGAAGCATCGAAAGTCTTCTTCGGAATTTTTACCATATTGCCCTGTTCAAGACACTGGCCGGTCATCAGATCGTAGACTGCGCCGTTGTATGGTGCAGTTGCGCGTATGCCAAGTTCATTTCTCAGACGTCCCGCAAAAATTTCGCAGACATTGTCTTCGCCGTGATTGACACATACATGTGCCGGTTTCGGGCTGAAATGGCTGATCCAGGTCATCAGTCCCTGATTATCCGCATGGCCGCTGATGCCGGCCAGCTGACAGATTTCAGCTTTGATCTGAATTGTTTCTTCAAAAAGGCGGACGGATTTGGCGCCTTCAGCGATGGCGCGGCCGAGAGTGCCGTTGGCCTGATAACCGACAAATAATATCGTGCATTCTTCACGCCAGAGATTGTGTTTGAGGTGGTGGCGTATTCGGCCGGCCTCGCACATGCCGCTGGCAGAGATAATGACTTTCGGAACAGTGTCTGCATTAATGGTTTTCGAATCATCACTTGTGATGGCGACTTTTAAATCCTCGAAATTAATGGGATTGATACCTTTGTTTAAAAGCGCCAGCGCTTCGTCATCAAAATATTCATTCATACTCTGAGAGAAGATCATCGTCGATTCCACAGCCAACGGACTGTCCACATAGACAGGGAAATGGTCATGTCCCCGGATCAGATTCTGCTCTTTGATCTGGCGGATGAAGTATAAAAGTTCCTGCGTTCTGCCGACAGCAAAAGAAGGGATAACCACATTGCCGCCCCGGTCAAATGTCCGCTGAAAAATAGGCACAAGCTGAGATATATAATCAATCCGTTTATCGTGGCTTCTGTCGCCGTAAGTAGATTCCATAATCACATAATCAGCTTTCTTCAGATATTGCGGATCTCTGATCAGCGGCTGGTCTGTGTTGCCGATGTCGCCTGAGAATACAATTGTTTTTGTAATTCCATCTTCAGTCACAGTAATTTCAATGCTGGAAGAGCCAAGCAAATGCCCGGCGTCTACAAAACGGATAGAGACATCCGGGAAAATATGATATGTTTTATCATAGACGCAAGGGACAAATAAATCCGCAGCATGAAGCGCATCCTCTACGGTATATAAAGGAACATAAGCTTCACGTCCGGCACGTCGGTTCTTTCGGTTGCGCCACTGGGCTTCAAATTCCTGAATGTGCGCCGAATCCTGAAGCATGATCCTGCAGAGGCGGCTTGTAGCCCCCGTCGCATAAATGCTGCCTTCAAATCCCTGCGCTGCAAGCAGAGGCAGCCTGCCGGAATGATCGATATGGGCGTGAGTGAGAAAAACACAGTCGACATCAGATGGCGCCAGCGGGAAATCACAATTTTCATAAGTGTCCGGCCCCTGCTCCATGCCGTAGTCAATCAAAATTTTATGACTGCCTACTGTGAGCAGAGAACAGCTGCCGGTGACTTCATGAGCGGCACCTAAAAACATAAGCTTCATATACAGCCCCCCTTTCTTATTCAGCGCTGACGGAATGGCCTCCTTCTTTGGCAGCTTCAATGACGGACATGGCTGCCATCGAAGTTTTTTCATAAATTTCCGGCGCATCATGGTCTTTAACCATATGAGCAAAAGCTTTTGCTTCATAAATCATATTGTTGATCGGTTCGGATTTATAAATAGTTTCACTATGTTTGTCATTATAGTGAATGATCACTTCCGTCGGTTCGGAAATTTTATTAATAGTCATATAACCGTTTTCACCTTCGATGCGGCTTGGTACAAAAGAATTGGTGATCTTTAAATAACTGATGTCTGCAATAAAGTTTTTGTAGGCTGCGGAAATTTCTCCCATGCCGTCAATGCCGTTGTTCAGCCGGATATCCATGCAGCGGACATATTCCGGCTGCCCGAAAAGAAATGCCAGCATATATACCGGATAAATGCCGATATCAAGCAGGGCGCCGCCGCCCATTTTCGGATTAAATACGTTGGCGATAATCCCTTTTTTGAAGTTGTCATATCGAGATGAATACTGACAGAAAGAAAAGGATACTCTCCGGATCGTACCCAGCTTATGAAGATGTTCGCGTACAGCCATGAAAGCAGGATCAAAAGCCGGACGCATCGCTTCCAGAAGAATGACGTTATTTTCACGGGCTGTGTGAAAAAGCTGGCGGCATTCGCCGATGGTCACGCAAACCGGCTTTTCGCAAATAACATGTTTTTTATGCGTAAGCATGAGCAGTGCCTGTGAAAAATGCAGACTGTTGGGTGAAGCGATATATACAGCGTCAACTTCCGGATCGCAGGCAAGCTCATTTAAATCTGTATATATTTTTTTAAAAGGATACTCGGCGCAAAATGCTTTGGCTGTGTCCTCTTTTCTTGAATAAATCGCTGCAAATTCATAAGCTTTACTGTCTTTGACGGCATCGGCAAACTGTGCGGCAATTTTGCTTGTGCCGATCATTCCAAGTTGAATCATTGTCAAAACCCCCATTTCATAATTTTAGAAATCCTGTATATACATATTATGGCATTTTCCTGTGGGAAGTACAAGTTTAAAACAGAAGAAGGACACAAAAAAATCACGAATTGAACCAACTTTTTTCACATATTGAACCGTAAATGTTCACATATTCTGCTTACAATATGAATGAAATATATATGATCTGAAAGTCATTGAAGGAGGTAACATTTGTGATTGAGGTAAATCATCTTGTCAAACGATATGGCAATCACAAGGCGGTAGATGATCTGAGCTTTAAAGTTGAAAAAGGCCAGATTTACGGTTTCCTTGGGCCAAACGGTGCGGGAAAATCTACGACAATGAATATTATGACCGGCTATATCGGTGCAACATCGGGCGAAGTGCTCATTAACGGACACGATATTTTAAAAGAGCCGGAAGAGGCTAAAAAATGTATTGGCTATTTGCCGGAAATACCGCCGTTGTATATGGATATGACGGTCAGTGAATATTTGGAGTTTGTCGCTGAACTGAAAAAGATACCAAATAAGGACAGAAAAGGTCAGATTCAGCGTGTGGCGGCATTGACAAAACTGGAAGATATGATGCCGCGTCTGATAAAAAATCTTTCTAAAGGTTATAAGCAAAGGGTTGGTCTGGCGCAGGCGATTTTGGGATTTCCGCCGATTATTATCTTGGATGAGCCGACGGTCGGTCTTGACCCGAAACAGATTATAGAGATTCGGGATCTGATCAAACAGCTTGCCAAAGAACATACGATTATTTTGAGCTCGCATATTCTTCAGGAAGTCAGCGCAGTATGTGATCATATAATGATTATTTCTCACGGGCGGCTTGTGGCAAGTGACACGCCGGAGAATCTGGAGCAGATGATGCATCAGGACAACACACTGGAAATGGAAGTGAAGGGTACACAGGCGGAAATCAGAGATGTTGTTTTAAGTGTACGGTCGGATGCTGTAATCGATAATGTTTCATCAGAAGCAGGGGTTGTACGTTTTACGATCAGACAAAGCGATGTGGCGCAGATGCGTGAACCGCTGTTTTATGCGTTTGCCGAACGCCATTGTCCGATTTTGACAATGATGATGAACAACGTTTCTCTTGAGAAAATTTTCCTTGAATTGACAGAGGCCGATGACCAGAAGCATTCGGATGATACAGATTATAATGGCCAGCCGGATGATGATTCGGACAGTTCGCCAATTGGGATTTTATCCGATGATATGCAGACGTATATGATTTCGGATGAAGAAGATATGCAGACAGTCAATAAGGATGAGGAACAGGAGGCATCGGACGATGAAGGCGATTTATAAAAGGGAATTGAGATCTTACTTTAATTCGATGATCGGTTATATTTTTATTGCTTTTTTTGTGGCATTTATGGGTTTTTACTTTATGGCCTATAATCTGTATAATGGTTATCCGTACTTTTCATATACATTGAGTGCGACGATTACCATTATGCTGATCGCAGTACCTATACTGACAATGAAAAGTTTTGCCGAAGACAGAAAGACAAAGACGGACCAGCTGCTTTTGACGGCGCCGGTCAGTGTGACGCAGATTGTTTTGGGTAAGTATTTAGCGATGGTTACAGTGTTTTTGATACCGATGCTGATTTCATGTATTTGTCCGCTGATTATTAAGGCTAACGGGCAGGCATATCTGCTGACAGACTATTCGACGATACTGGCATTTTTTCTGATGGGTTGTATTTTTATTGCTATCGGCATGTTTATTTCGGCGCTGACAGAAAGTCAGATTATAGCAGCAGTCGGAACGTTTGGTATTTTGTTTGTCCTTTGTCTGTGGAGCGACCTGATTACATTCCTGCCGTCGTCCTCTGGCGGTACAGTAGCCGGTATTTTGATTTTTATCACGGCGCTGGCGCTCATTATATGGGGCATGACGAAAAACTGGTTTATGGCTGCGATTGTGGAAGCGGTCGGGTGCGCGGTATTTTTACTGCTTTATATCATTGATGATTCCGTATTTCAAAATGGTTTAAGCGCCATACTTTCAAGAATAGATATCAGAAATGCTTTTAATAATTTTGCAAGTAATAACATTTTCGATATTACCGGCCTGATTTTTTATCTGTCGATGAGCTTTATTTTCGTATTTCTGACAGTACAGGTGCTGTTAAAGAGAAGATGGAGCTAGGAGGGCAAAGCAATGAATAAAATTAAAAAGCTATTTACAGATAAATATTTTAAACATGGCAGCTATAGCCTTGCAGTTTCTGCGATTGTGATCGGAATTGTCATTGTTGTCAATCTGATTTTAAATCAGTTGCCGGCCGATGTGCGGAATCTGGATATGTCATCGACGAATATCTATGAAATCGGCGATACTTCCAGAGAAGTCATTCAGAATCTTGACAAGGATGTAAACATTGTTATTGTAGCCCAGGAAGCCAATATCGATGAGCGTATATCGCGATTTATTGAAAGATATGCTGACTTGTCAAACCATATATCGGTGGAAACCATTGATCCGGTACTCCATCCGTCTGCATTAGAGACATATGACACGACAGAAAACAGTATTGTCGTGTCCTGTGAGGAAACAGGGAAACAGACATCATTTGCATTCAGTGATGTCATCGGCTATGATCAGATGTCCTATTATTATTACGGGCAGTATCAGGAGACAGAATTTGACGGTGAAGGGCAGCTGACGAGCGCCATTGATTATGTTACCAATGAAGCGAATAAAAAAGTATATACTACAGAAGGCCATGGAGAGGCATCATTGTCGTCCGCTGTTTCAGATTTGATTGAAAAACAAAACTTCGAATCCGAAACAGTCAATCTGCTGACTGAAGGCAGTGTGCCGGAGGACTGCGACCTTTTGATCATTGACGGGCCGACAAGTGATCTTGCCGATGATGAGAAAGATATGCTGACAGAGTATATGGCGCAGGGCGGTCATATGATGATTCTTTTGACGGCTTCGGATACGCAAATGCCAAACTTGGAAGAGTTTATGGGAAATTACGGTATTTCCGTTTTAGATGGTTATATTGCGGATATGCAGAATTTCTATCAGAACAATCCATATACAATATTTCCGACAGTGTCCGGCGGCAGTGAAATTACAGAGGGCATCGGTTCGGATGAACTGGCATTGATTATGAATTCCAAAGGCTTATCACTGGGAGATCCGACAGAGGATACAGTGACAGTGGAAGATATTATGACAACCTCTGACAGTGGCGTTCAAGTGACGGAAGATGCGCAGACAGAAGGTAATTATGTGCTTGCAGCTGTGGCTACAGACGAGATTGATGATGAAACGACAGCAAAATTGACAGTTTTCGGAAGCAATTCTCTGATTGACGAATCAATTACGAGTGCTTTTTCCAATTTAAGTAATCTGACAATTTTCATGAATGCCGTAACTTCAAACTTCAGCGACGTGACGAATATTTCGATAGAGCCAAAGAGCCTGGAAATTACCTATAATACAGTGCCGGCGGCGGGTATGTATACGGTAATGTTTGTAATAGTAATCCCTCTGGCGGTTCTTATTTTCGGATTCGTTGTTTGGATGCGCAGAAGAAAGGCGTGATGGGAGGCAGACGACAATGGACAAAAAGAGTATGAGAAATCTTGCGGTTTTAGCCGCTGTGCTTGTTGCTGCATGTCTTGTGTATGTGATTATTATCCGCGTTTCGGCGGCTTCCGAGGCGCGTGAAGCCTCAGAATCCGAGGCGGCTTCCGAGGCGGCAAGAATTTTTGTTACGGATATGACAGATGCAGATCATCTGGAAATAAATACCGGAGAAGAGACTTTAAGTTTTACTAAAACAGACGATACATGGTATTATGACGAAGATGAAAATTTCCCTGTGAATCAGGATGATATTCAGACGGTGGCAGATGCCGCATCAAAACTTGAAGCAACCAGAGAACTGACCGGCGGTGATGCCCTTGAGGATTACGGTTTTACAGAAGATAATGAGATTTCATTAACGGTATCCAATGCCGACGGCGACAGTGTTACACTGCAGTACGGCAGTGATGTTAATGAGGAATATTATTTAAAGACTGCAGATTCAGATACAGTTTATACCGTCGATACATCTTTATATAATGCGATTTCCGGCATGACACTGTATGATTTTGTTCAGATGGAAACCCTGCCTACAAGTACAGTCGACGGCATTGAGCGTGTAGAAGTGACGTTAGACGGTGAGACATACAGCTTTGAAAAGCCTGAAGAAGAGGAAACTGAGGCTGAAACGGAAAGCGAAACGGCAGCAGAGGAAAGCAGCGAAGATGCGGCAGAAACGGAAGAAGAAACAGAGACTGAAACCGAATCACCGGAAGAAGAAGCTTTCAGCAATCTGTCCGCGGCTATTCCGGGCATGAGCATTGAGGCGTGCATCAACTACTATGTAACTGATGACGAACTTGCGGACTACGGTTTGGATAATCCGTATATGACACTGGAATATACGTTTACAAACAGTGATGATGAAACACAGACACAGGTACTTTATATCGGCGATAAGTTTACCGGCGATGATGATTCAGAATATTATTATATTCAATTAGACGGATCGAATGCAGTGAACAGTATCAGCGCAGGCTCTGTCGACGGGCTGATCGGTTATGTGGAAGAATCAATTGAATAAATAAGAAAATGAAAAAATCCTTGATCTATCGGCATTTTGCTGTAAAATCAAGGATTTTTTTTGTGATGATTTATTGAAAAAAATTACATAGTTTTTACATTCCCTTAACGCAAAAAACACAATAAGGCATATTGCACAATTAATATAATAGTAATATAATGTATTGCATAACCTGTAAATTTTCTGCGGGGACTTCGGATTCGGATGTCCGCTGGCAGAACACAAAAGAAAAGGAGAAGCAATATGTTACTGAAGAAAAGGAAATGGCTGACATTACTCATGGCTTGTGTCTGTGGTGTTTCTATACTTGCAGGATGCGGAAATACGGCGCAGCCATCAGAAAGTACGGGCACAAATCAAACAGATGCGGCATCACAGGAAGGCGATAGTACGAACTCGGATAACGGTTCGGAAATTAAAGTTGTGATGGCAAGAAGTATCGATTCATCGACGCTTGACCCGGCCATGGCATCAAAAAACCAAGATATTTGGATGATGAATTTTGCTCTGGAAGGGCTTGTTCGCAGTTCTGAGGATGGAAAAGAAATCGAACCTGCGGTTGCAGACAAATGGGAAATCAGCGATGACTCACTGACATATACATTTCATTTGCGGGATGGCGTGAAATTTTCTACAGGGGAAGAAGTGACGCCGGAAGATTGTGTTTACAGCATCAATCGTTCAAAAAATATGGAAGGAAGTCCGTGGTCCGGCATGCTTAGCGTCATTGCTGATGTTAAGGCTGAAGGGGAAGATTCTGTCGTAATCACAGTTTCGCAGCCGACGCCGGCATTGCTTTCTTTGCTGGCAATGTTTCCTTGCAGTATTATGCCGCAGTCTTACTGTGAGGAAGTAGGCGATGAAGGTATAGCGAATTCACCGGTCGGCACAGGACCGTTTATTTTGGAATCATGGGAAAAGAATAATAGAATGGTTTTTAAAAAGAATCCGTATTATTGGCAGGAAGGACTTCCTAAAATTGATGAATTTGATATGAATGTAGTTTCTGATGATAATACGAGAATGATGCAGCTGAAATCCGGACAGATTGACATGGCAGAACCGCCTCTGAGCCAGATGGCTGAACTGCAGAATACAAGCGGTATTGTTGTGGATGAATTTGCTTCAACATCGGTAGATTATATTATTTTAAATTGTCAGAATGAAAAGTTAAGTGATCCTCGTGTCAGACAGGCACTTGAACTGGCAACAGATAAGGAAGCGATTATTAAAGCAGTAAGCTTTGGATACGGTACACCGGCTGATAGTTTTATTTCTCCGTCGGCGCCGCATTACAATACAAATCTTCCTGAAGTTACAAGAGATGTAGAAAAGGCAAAAGAACTGATGAAAGAGGCAGGTTACGAAAATGGTATGGATTTAACCGTTCAGATCGGTTCTGGTTCAACAAGTTCTCTTCAGGAAGCGACTTTACTGAAACAACAATGGTCAGACATAGGGGTTAATCTTAATATTGAACAGATTGACAGTGCGACTGCCAGTGCAAATTGGAGTGCTTTAAACTATGAAGTTTATTTTAGCTATTTGACAAGTGATATGACAGATACTTCTGAACTGGCTGAACTGTGGTGTGTCTATGACAGTACACAGTGCTGGGGCAGCGGCTGGAATGATGACAGACAAAAAGAGGCCGAAGAACTTGTACAGAAGGCAGCTACTGAAATGGATGAAGAGAAACGTATGGAATATTACTGCCAAATGCAGGAAATCGTAGCGGAAGAGGTGCCGAATATTCCTCTGTATAATAGCTCTTTTTATATTGCGCATACAGATAAAATCAGCAATCTTGTACAGACACCGCTTGGCAACTATCGTTTTGAAACATTGACAAAAGCACAGTAAATATTAATATAAGGAGCAGGTATGAAAGAATTTAGTTATATTATTAAGAGAATTCTTCAGATGATTCCTGTACTTCTGATAATCACCGTAATTATATTTTTCGGGATGCGCCTGATCCCGGGCGATCCCGCGGTGACAATGCTCGGCGATCATGCAACGCCGCAGGCTTTGGAGGAAATGCGCCATAAGCTGGGGTTGGATCAGTCGGTCATTATCCAGTATTTTCTGTTTTTAAAACAAGTTATCACGTTGGATTTCGGGAATTCAATTACATTAAATGCTCCGGTGTGGCAGCTGTTTACTCAAAAAGCAGCTGTCACTTTGACATTAACAATTGTTACCGGTGTATTTACACTGATTATCAGTTTTGTTTTCGGATATATCGGAGGCATAAGCAAAAACAAAGTGGTTACTAAAACAGTAGATACTGTGGCGCTTATTTTTATTTCTGTACCGGAATTTTGGATAGGTATTCTTCTGATGATGATTTTAGGATTAAATCTCGGACTTTTTCCAGTCGGCGGCTGGGGAACAACATGGCCGGAACATCTTCGGTCGATGATTCTTCCGGGAATTTCGGGGGCGCTTGGAACATCTGCTCTAATGATTAGAAATATCGAAGAAGAAATTTTAAAAATACGGCGTCAGGATTACGTGGATTTTGCGTACAGTAAAGGGCTGAAGAAAAATATTGTCAGAAACAGATATATTTTAAAAAATGTAATGGTATCAACGATCACTCTTTTTTCTATGAGAATCGTTTATATGTTTGCGGGAAGCGTTGTTATAGAAACTGTTTTTGCGCTTCCGGGTCTGGGTTCGATGCTCATGCAGGGAATTCTTGCAAGAGATTATGCGCTTGTTCAGGGACTTGTGTATATTTTTGCGGTTATTGTACTCGTATTGAATCTGCTGACGGATATTTCGTACTCATTTATTAATCCGCGCATTCGCTTAGAGTAGGAGGGCAGTCGATGAAAAAATTACTAAAAGGTATGCCCGTCTCTTTTTATGTCGGTGCGTTTATTTTACTTATTATTTTACTTATGACTTTTTTTCCGGGGCTTTTCACGCGTCAGGATCCATATTATCAGGATATGAATGTGCTGCTTCAGCCGCCTTCAGCTGAGCATTGGTTTGGTACGGATGACCTTGGGAGAGATGTTTTTTCGCGTGTTGTTTATGGTACAAGAATTGATTTGGCCATCGGTATTTTTGCGATGATCGTACCTGCGGTTACCGGAACACTGATCGGTCTTTGCTCAGGCTACTATGGGAAAAAGGTGGATGCGGTTTTAATGAGGATTCTTGATGTGATTACAGCATTTCCATTTATTATTTTAGTTATTGCCATTGTAGCTATTATCGGATCGGGTATCCGCAATATGTTTATTGCCATATGGTGTGTAGGCTGGAAAGATTATGCAAAACTTGTCCGAAGTGAAGTACTGGCTGAAAAAAATATGGAGTATGTATCTGCGGCTAAAACACTCGGATTCTCAAATAAGCGGATTATGCTGCGCCATATTCTTCCAAATGTTATCGACGGAGCCTTTGTCTATGCTATTTCCGATATTATGATGTGTATGATGGTTGGCGCTTCTTTAAGTTTTCTCGGACTTGGCGTATCGGCGCCGACACCGGAATGGGGAGCGATGATTACAGGAGGCCGTCCGTTTTTGACAACCGCATGGTGGATTTCTGTTTTTCCGGGTATTGTACTGGCTGTGACCGGCGTAGCCATCAGCTTTGTGGGTAAAGGCGTTGCGGAAAAAGTGAAATCAAAGTAGGAGCGGTGATCATGGAATATATTTTAAGTGTTAAAAATTTAAAGACAGATTTTGTCGACGGCAGTCAAATTGTCCATGCGGTCAATGATGTCAGTTTTGACATTCGGGAAGGAGAAACATTTGGACTGATTGGCGAGAGCGGATGCGGCAAAAGCGCTACATGCCGCTCGATTATCGGATTGCTGAAGGAAAACGGCAAGATTGCGGGGGGTCAAGTGCTGTATCGAGGCCGAGATATCACACACTTGAAATTTAAAGAAATGCAGAAAATTCGCGGCCATGAGATTGGAATGATTTTTCAGGAGCCGATGACCACGCTGAATCCGGTTGTAAAGATCGGTGTTCAGTTGACAGAATCTCTCTCCGGGGATATGAGTAAAGAGGATAAGAAAAAGAGGGCGGCCGAACTTTTGAAACTTGTGGGGATTTCTGATGCAAAGCAGCGTCTTGAAGCTTATCCCCATCAGCTGAGCGGCGGTATGCGTCAGCGTGTGATGATTGCCATTGCGTTGGCGGCAGGACCGAAGCTTCTGCTTGCGGACGAGCCTACAACTGCCCTTGATGTTACAATACAGGATCAGGTACTGAAACTTTTAATGAAGCTGAAACAGGAACTGAAAATGAGTGTGATTTTGGTCACTCATGATCTTGGGGTTGCAGCACAGACATGTGATCATATTGCAGTCATGTATGCCGGTCAAATTGTTGAAAAGGCACCGGTAAAGACGATTTTTAAAAGCCCGCGTAATCCGTATACCTATGGCTTAATGTGCTCTTTGCCATCTTCGGTAAAAAAAGGCAGCAAGCTGCTTCAGATTGAGGGAACGCCGCCGAATTTAAAAGCAATGCCCGAAGGCTGCCCGTTTGCGCCAAGGTGCAGATATTGTGAAGACATTTGCCATAAGAAGATGCCGGAACATGAAGAAATCGGCCCGGAGCATCTGACGCGGTGCCATTTTTGGAAAAAGCTTGAAAATGTACAAAGCGTTGTAGAAGGGGATAGTTAATTATGGCACACAATCAAGAATTACTTTTAAGTATTCAAAATTTATCCACAGTATTTCCGATTAAGCAGACGCTTTTTGAGAAGATACAAAGAAAACCTGAAAAACTAATTAAGGCTGTTTCGAATGTGAGTCTGGATATTGCAAAAGGGGAAACAGTCGGTCTTGTGGGGGAGAGCGGATGCGGAAAGAGTACTTTGGCAAAAACAATTATACGATTAAATGATCCGAGGCATGGAATCATTGACTTTGCAGATATCGGAAATCTGGCAAATGCAAAGAAAAAGGATTTGAAAAAGATGCACCGTAAAATTCAAATGATTTTTCAGGACCCTTATTCGTCATTAAATCCGAGAATGACAATCCGGTCCATGTTCTATGAAATTCTTTCGGTTTATCATTTGTGTGAGCGGAGTGAATATGAATCAAAGACAAAAGAAATGCTGGCGCTCGTCGGAATGCCTGAAGATGTACTTGATCGCAGGCCGTCAGCGTTTTCCGGGGGACAGCGTCAGCGTATTGGTATTGCGAGAGCGCTTATTATGAATCCTGAGTTGTTGATTGCGGATGAACCGGTTTCTGCTTTGGACATGTCAATTCAGGCGCAGATTATCAACCTTCTGACAGAACTGAAATCGAAGCTGCATTTAACTATGTTGTTCATTTCACATGATCTGAGGGTTGTGCGATATATTTCCGATAGAGTAGTCGTTATGTATCTTGGGAAAATCGTAGAAGAAAGCCCGACAGAAAACTTATTTAATGCGCCAAAACATCCATATACGGATATTTTGATCAATGCAGCGCCAAAGATGAATCCTGATAATAGAGAACGTACTTATGCTATTGAAGGAGAAACACCAAGTCCGATTGATATTCCGTCGGGCTGCTGTTTCCATCCGAGATGTCCTTATGCGACAGAGCGATGCCGAAGAGAAGAACCGGCGCTCAGCGTATTTTTTGATGATGATGGCAGCGAGAGAAAGGTGGCTTGCCATTATCCGGTGAAAGGAAGAATTCATGGAGATATCTGAAAAAATATTTTCAAAGATTGCGGCAGAGGCTATGACAGAATACCATATCCCGGGACTGGCATTTGCGGTAACAGATCAAAATAAGACTTTATTTGAATATACGGACGGTGTATGTGATTTAGTCAGCAGGAAACCGATTACAAGACATACGCATTTTGCAATGGCTTCATGTACAAAATCTGTGACTGCTGCGTTAATTGGGATGCTGGTTGATGAAGGGGTATTGGATTATGATGTACCTGTTAAATATTATTTGAATGATTTCCAAATGTATGATCCGTTTGCGGCTGAGAGTCTGACACTCAGAGATATTTTGTGTCACAGAAGCGGAATCGGAGGACATGAAGGCATGTGGCCTTCAGAGATGAGCCATAAAGAATTTCTTGAAAAATTGCGGTATCTGGAACCTAATGTTCCGTTTCGCTATTGTTCTCAATACAGCAGTGTTATGTATACAGCAGCAGGCTATATTGCGGAGCTTGCGGCGGGCAAGCCATGGGAAGCGCTGGTCAGAGAAAAACTGATAAAGCCGCTTGGTATGACTGAAAGCGGCTTTTCGGCTGAAGAGATGGTTCGGACCGGGGACTATGCTTCAGGACATTATTTGTATGAGAACAGACTGGAAAAAATGCCTGTATGGGAGATGCGCGGGGCAGAACCTGCGGCATCATTATATTCCAATTTGGAAGATATGGAAAAATGGGTACGGTTTCAGCTGGCAGAAGGACTGTTTGAGCAGCGCCGGCTTATTTCAAAGAAAAATATGCAGCAGATGCATCAATCTCAGATGGCTCGCTCTTTTAAACCGTGGGTATTTGATGAATGTCCGGATGTCGGCGGATTTGGCATGGGGTGGATGATCCGTGTTTACCGCGGACTGAAGATGATTTTCCATCATGGCGAAATAGAAGGTTACTGCAGTCTGCAGGTTTTAGTACCTCAGCTGAATCGGGCATTTGTAATGATGGCTAACAGGCACAGCAGCTGCCATGGCTTTTTTTACACTCTTTTGTTTACGGCTTTGGATATGATCCTCGGAATAGAAATACCGGATTGGGGGAGGCGGTTGAGTGAAAAAGCAGGGACAGCTTCAGATGCAGAGGTGGTTATTTCTGCAGATGCTGTCCTCGGATTTGAACCGTGCGGAGATCAACGGCTCAGCGGCAGCCTGTGTTCGGGAGTGTATTATCATCCGGCTTATGGCACGGTGGTTGTGCATGAAGACGGGGATAATATGATCATGGAATTTCGTCAGCAGCGGCTGCCTCTTCATCATTTGGAGGGAAATATTTATCAAGTAATGCGATTAAAAGAGGATACACTGTTTATGACACTGCCTGTTCAGTTTCGGATAATCGGAACTAAGGT
>ERZ1643249.2164-NODE-2164-length-18665-cov-10.240462_pt1 | contig 18665 bp, 16 predicted proteins | sample MGYA00579263_ERZ1643249 | MGnify/ENA primary metagenome ERZ1643249 (study PRJEB29033, sample SAMEA4952264) | chicken gut metagenome | biome: Broiler Chicken; feature: Gastrointestinal Tract; material: Caecum | place: Ireland | collected 2018 | study: Broiler... | reverse complement strand
CTCTGTCTCTGTTCTCTGTCTCCGCATACAAAAACCGACCTGGCCCTCTGTCTCCACTTGATTTTTTCTCATATTTACAGTATAATGCTAATATCGTATGTAAAAGAAGGGAAGAGTTTTATGAAAGCTATAGAAATTAGAAACAAATATTTAGAATTTTTTAAAAAACATGGACATGTAGTAATACCATCAGCATCATTGATACCAGAAAATGATCCATCAGTATTATTTACAACAGCAGGTATGCAACCACTAGTACCATATTTACTAGGAGAAAAACATCCAGAAGGAAATAGATTAACAGATTATCAAAAATGTTTAAGGACTAATGACATTGATGAAGTAGGAGACAATAGACATTTAACATATTTTGAAATGTTAGGAAACTGGTCTTTAGGAGATTACTTTAAAGAAGAGTCTATCAAAATGAGCTTTGAGTTCTTAACAAAAGAATTACAAATACCTGTAGAAAAATTATCAGTTACATGTTTTGCAGGAGATGAAGACTGCCCAAAAGATGAAGTTTCTGCAAAAGTATGGAAAGATGTGGGGATATTAGAAGGACATATTTATTTTTATGGGAAAGATGATAACTGGTGGATTGCAGGAGAAGAAGGACCTTGTGGACCAGATACAGAAATGTTTTATGATACAGGAAAACCAGCTTGTGGACCAGATTGTCAACCTAGTTGTGATTGTGGTAAATATGTTGAGATTTGGAACAATGTTTTTATGCAATATTATAAAGACAAAAATGGATATTCTAAATTAAAGCAACAAAATGTAGATACAGGTTTAGGTTTAGAAAGAATGACAATGTTATTACAGGGAAAAGAAACACCATTTGATACAGAACTATTTTTACCAGTTATGGAGAAAATACAAGAAATTCAAAAAGTAGATATTATTGAAAGTAGAAGGATTATAGCAGAACATTTACGTTCTAGTATGATGATTATAGCAGATGGAGGACGTCCAAGTAATATTGATAGAGGTTATGTGTTAAGAAGATTAATTCGTAGAATGATAAGACATATGAATAAATTACAGATTGATTTATCAGAATTATCAAATTTAATTGATATTAATGTAGATAATTTAAAAGAGATGTATCCAGAACTAGAAGAAAATAGAGATACAATAAAACTAGTTATAAATGAAGAAAAAGACAAATTTGTAAAAACTCTTACACATGGTGAAAGAGAATTTAATAAAGAAATGCAAAAAAGTAAAGAAAAAGGTAAAAATGAAATTGATGCTAATATAGTATTCAGACTATATGATACATATGGATTTCCACCAGAAGTAACAAAAGAATTGGCAGAAGAAAACAATATGACAGTTGATTTAAAAGGATTTGAAAAATTATTTAAAGAGCATCAAGAAAAATCTAGAATGGGAAGTACACAAAAATTTAAAGGTGGATTAGCTGACCAAAATGAAAAGACAATTGCTTATCATACAGCAACACACTTGTTACATCAAGCTTTAAGAACAGTATTGGGAGAACATGTAAAACAAAGTGGTTCTAATATAACAGAAGAAAGATTAAGGTTTGATTTTACACATCCACAAAAAATGACAAAAGAAGAAATTCAAAAAGTAGAAGATTTAGTAAATGAACAAATAAAAAGAGATTTGCCAGTTACATGTGAAGAAATGAGTTATGAAGAAGCTAAAGAGTCAGGAGCTATAGGATTATTTACAGATAAATACGGAGATAGAGTAAAAGTATATACAATAGGAGACTTTAGTAAAGAAATTTGTGGAGGACCTCATGTAACACATACAGGAGATATGGGAAGATTTAAAATTAAGAAAGAAAGTTCTAGTTCATCAGGAATAAGAAGAATAAAAGCAGTTTTAATAAAAGACTAAAAAGAATTTTTCTGTCTAATGTTGTTTTTTAGATGTTAGAAAATATGATTTTCTAATATCTGAAAAAATTTAAAGAAAGAAGGATAAAAATATGGAAGATTGTTTATTTTGTAAAATAGTAAAAGGAGAAATACCATCTAATAAGGTATATGAAGATGAGGATGTTTTAGCTTTTTATGATATAAATCCAGCTACACCTATTCATATATTAGTGATACCTAAAAAGCATATAACAACTCATAATGATATAAAAGAGGAAGATTCTAAAATAATAGGAAAAATGCATATGGTAATAAATAAAATAGCAGAGGAAAAAGATTTTAAAGAAAAAGGTTATAGAATAATTATCAATTGTGGAGAAGATGGAGGCCAAGAAGTAAAACATTTACATTTTCATATACTTGCAGGAAAGAAACTTGGAGAGAAAATTATAGGGTAGATGTTAAATTAATTTTAAAAAAGTAAATAAAAGTTAAATGTTAAATAAAAAGTTAAATGCACAATTTACATAAAAAGCCTTGATTATCAAGGCTTTTTGTGCTATAATATTAAGTGTAAAGTTATTTTTTATAAAAGAGGTGAGAAACTTAGAGGAATCTAAGAGAGTTATGAGTGTTAATGTAAAAGAAAAAACAAATGGAATAGGAAAAGATGAGAAATTTAGCTTTAAGGTAATGTTAACTACTTTAGGCTCTTTTATAAGTGGCTCAGAAAAGGCAAATAAAGAGAAAGATGATATTGATGAAAAATTAAAAGAAATTAAGAAAGCAGAAAATAGTGAAAGAATAGATGAACTAACTAAAAAGCTTCAACAACATGGAGAACAAGGGAAAAAAGCAAAAACTGAAAAAATGAAAAATAAGGAAAATGATTTAAAAAATAAAGGAAGAATGAGAACAAATGCTAGAACTAATATTGAAAAAGGAAGAGAAGATAAAGGATTTGATAGATTAGATTAAATAAATAAAATTAAAGTTTAAAGAATATAATAAAAAGTAACAAAAAATGCAAGAATTTTAAATTTCTTGTATTTTTTACTTGACAAAAGGGAAAACTATGAGTATAATATTACTTGCTAGAAAAAATGGCGAAGTAGCTCAGTTGGCTAGAGCATTCGGTTCATACCCGAAGGGTCATGTGTTCGAATCACATCTTCGCTACCAAAATAGAAATATGTATATAAGCATATTTCTATTTTTTTTCCTATTCAACAAAAAAAACACATCCAAAATCAGATGTGCTTTTTGTATATAATATATTGCAAACTATTTTTCTTCAAATAAAATATTTAAAATATTAGGATATATAGTATTAGCATTATTTTTCCAATTTTCAACAATTTTTTTAGCTCTTTCTCTTGAACCAGCAAAAGTCTTTACCTCAAAAATAGTTTCATTATTTTCAACAATTTTTAAAGTTACAGTATAATTATTTTCATCTTTAGGAGTAAATTCTGCGATAACAGAAGATGCTTCTTCTATATTTGAAAATTCTTTTTTAAATATATTATCAGCTCTTAATTTTAAAATACCGGGCATAACATCTTTTGTTAATATATAGGCATTTTTACCTTCACTAGTTATCTTTAATACTTGTTCATCATCTTTTGTATATACACCTACTAGCTTTGAATCAATTAAATCTGTTAAGATTTGTTTAAAATAAAAATAATTAAGATTATTTATAGAAGAAATTATTTTAAACAATCCGTCCTGAATAATATCTCCATCAATAAGATTTAAGATATATAAAATTAATACTTTATTTTCAGCCAAAGTAGTAGTATTATTTGAATTTGAACTCATAAATAGCACTCCTTACTTTGAATATTTGTTAAATTATATCACAGTTGTAAAAAAAAGTAAAATAAATTGTGTAAAAAAACTTTAAAAATAGAGATAAACGTAGTATAATATTAGAGTAATTTATAGAGAAAGGAAATGATAATATGAAAAAAGGAAAAATAGTTTTAGTAGGTACAGGATTTGTAGGTATGAGTATGGCATATTCAATGTTAAATAGAGGAGGAATACAAGAGCTTGTTTTAATAGATATAGATAAAGATAAAACAATTGGAGAGGAAATGGATTTATCACATGGATTGCCTTATGCTCCTCAAAAAATGATAATAAAAGCTGGAGATTATGATGAATGTAAAGATGCACAAATAGTAGTAATTACAGCGGGAGTTGCACAAAAACCAGGTCAAACTAGACTAGAACTTGCAGAAGTTAATGCAAAAATAATGAAGGGAATAACTCAAAGTATTATGGCTAGTGGCTTTAAAGGAATAATAATTGTAGCAAGTAATCCAGTTGATTTGATGACATATGTAGTTGCAAAAGTATCTGGACTACCAAAAAATCAAGTAATTGGTTCTGGTACAGTATTAGATACAGCAAGATTAAGATATTTGATAGGACAATATTTAAAAGTATCAAGTAAAAATATACATGCATATATAATGGGAGAACATGGAGATTCTTCATTTGTACCATGGGATCATTGTTATGTAGGATGCAAAAAAATAATAGATGTTATGAAAGATAACAAACATCCAATGGAAAATTTAAATAAAATACATGAGGATGTAGTAAATGCAGCATATGAAATAATAGAGAAGAAAAAAGCTACATATTATGGAATTGGTATGGCATTAAATAGATTAGTAAGAGCAGTTTTAGATGATGAAAACTCAATATTAACAGTATCAACATATTTAGAAAATCAATATGGACAAGATGATATATATATTGGAGTACCAACAATTATAAATAAAAATGGTGTTAGAGAATTAGTAGAATTAGAATTAAATAAAGAAGAGCAAGAAAAACTAGATAATAGCTGTAAATTAATAAAAGAGATGAGAAAACAATCTATAGACAAAATAATTGACGAAAAATAAATATTTGCAATTTAAAAAAAGATATGTTAAAATATCAAAGTATAATTTGAGAGATAAAACCGTTAGAAGTTGAATTTTTAAAACTTTTCAACCAGACTAGAGAAAGGAATGATATAAGCATGGAAATAGCAAAATGGATATTGATTGTAATATATTTTATAATTGCAATTATATTAATAATACTAGCATTATTACAATCAAAGGAAGATTCTGGACTATCTTCAACTATTACAGGTTCATCAACAAATAATTTTTACGAGAAAAATAAAGGTAGAACTAAAGAAGGAAAACAAAAAAGATGGATGGTTATATTGTCAATAGTGTTTGCTATATTAACAATTGTATTGGGAATATTATACATGGCATAAAAATAAAGAGGGCGGTTTTATGGTACAACCAGCCCTTTTTTATATATTAGGAAGTCAGCATGACTTTCCTAATATGTAAAAATACGTTGCACACAAATTTATTACATAAAAAAACGTTGCACAGAAAAATTGCACAGCAATTTTTGGCATCAACAAAAAAATAGTAAGAAAGGATTTTTAATGAAAGAACAGGAACTGAAAGTTTTAAATTTAATAAAAGATAAAGATTATGCTCCAATGAGGGCTAAAGAAATTGCAATGGTAATGAGAGTACCCAAAAGTGAATATAATGAGCTTTTAAATATATTAGGAAAGCTAGAAATGGAAATGAAAATCCAAAAAAATAGAAAAAATCAATATAGACCAGTAGAAGAAGTGTATTATGATGGAATCTATAGAAAAAATCAAAAAGGATTTGGATTTGTAAAAATAGAAGACCAAGAAGATGAAATATATATATCAAAAGATAAATCATTAAATGCTTTAAATGGGGATAGAGTATTAGTAAAAATAATAGAGGAAAAAAATAAATTAAAAAAAGCAGAAGGTAAAGTTGTAAAGATTTTAAAACATGAAAAAGATACAATTGTAGGAAGATTTGAATATAACAAAAATTTTGGATTTGTTGTTCCAGATGATAAAAATTTTGGTACAGATATATTTATCTCTAAAAAGAATTTTGGAAAAGCGAGAAACAATCATAAAGTACTAGTAAAAATAATTAAATATCCTGAAAAAGGAAAAAAAGCAGAAGGAAAGATATTAGAAGTATTAGGAAATGTTAATGAAGCAGGAGTAGATATGTTATCTTTAATAAAAGAATATAAATTGCCATCAACATTTCCAGAAACAGTTGTAGAAGAAGCAAAAAAATGTGGAAACAAAATAGATGAAAAAGATATTATAAGAAGAAGAGATCTAAGGAAAGATACTATATTTACAATTGATGGAGAAGATGCAAAAGACTTAGATGACGCTGTAAGGGTAACAAAATTAGAAAATGGAAATTATAAGCTAGATGTTCATATAGCAGATGTTAGCTACTATGTTAGACCTGATAGTATTCTAGATAGAGAAGCTTTAATAAGAGGTACTAGTATATATATGCTAGGTAGAGTTATACCAATGTTACCAAGGGAATTATCAAATGGAATATGTAGTTTAAATGCAGGTGAAGATAGATTTACTTTGTCATGTAGTATGGAAATAGATAATAAGGGAAATGTGATTTCTTCAGATGTATATAAAGCAGTTATAAATGTAACAGAGAGAATGACATATAAAAATGTTCAAAAAATACTAGATAATTCAGATGAGGAAGTTGTAAATAGATATAAAAATTATATTGACGAATTTAAATTGATGGAAGAATTAGCGCTAATTCTAAAAAATAAGAGATTAGAAAAAGGATATTTGAATTTAGATATTCCAGAAAGTAAAATAGAGTTAGATATAGATGGAAGAGTAACAAATATAGAAAAATATGAAAATACTTTTGCAAATGAAATAATAGAACAATTTATGCTAACGGCGAATGAAACAATTGCAGAAAAATTTTTCTGGTTAGATGCACCATTTATTTATAGAGTTCATGAAAAACCAGATTATGAGAAAGTAAAAGAATTAAATAAATTTTTATTTAATTTTGGATTAAAAATTAAGGCTAATAAAGATAATATGTATCCAAAAGAATTTGCAAAGGTTTTAGAAGAGATAAAGGGAAAAGACGAAGAAAAGGTAATTTCTAATCTAATATTAAGAACATTAAAAGTAGCTAGATATGAATCAGAAAACCAAGGACATTTTGGAATTGCTAGTAAATATTATTGCCATTTTACATCACCAATTAGAAGATATCCAGATTTATTTATACATAGAGTTATTTCAAAATATTTGGAAAATAATTATGATGTAGATAATAAATTTATTGAGGATTATTCAAAACAAGCTGAAGAAAGAGCTAAACAATCTTCAGAAAGAGAGAATATAGCAACAAAAGTAGAAAGAGAAAGTGAAGATATTAAAAAGGCTGAATATATGGAAAGTAGAATAGGAGAAGAATATGAAGGTGTTATTTCTTCTGTGACTTCTTTTGGGATTTTTGTAGAATTAGAAAATACAGTAGAAGGTTTAATTCGTTTTGACGATTTAGGTGATGAGTATTTTATTTATGATGAAGAAAGAAAAATGTTAATTGGTGAACATACGAAAACAACGTATAAAATAGGTGATAAAATAAACATTAGGGTAAAGGATGCAAGTAAGTTACTAAGAACAGTTGATTTTGAAAAAGCATAAGATAGATAACTCAAGTGGCTTTTTAACTATCAAAAAGCCACTTGAGTTATTATTTAAGAGTCTTAAGCAAGGCATAAAGCAACAATACTTAATATTATTGAGAATAAAGAAAAGATAATTACAGAAATACCACCAAATTTATTTTCATTTTTATATTCATATATTCCATAACTAATAGCTTCTTTTAAAGCATATAAACAAAATAAAATAAAAATTATAAATTCCAAAAAATTAATCATAAAAAACCTCCATAACATCAAAGAAAGATTAACTTTCTGTTAATAAAGAAGAAGATCTAATAGCAGAGTTTACAGTAACATTAAAAAAGCTATCCTTATATTTCTCACTCCAATTATAATCATAAAATTGATTTAAAGTTAAAAAGTTTTTTCTAGCAATTTTTCCGAAACCATTTATATCAGAATTTAAAGCTTTAGAAGTTTTATATAAATATTCAGTAATTGTTGTTTCTAAATAACTATTGCAAGAATCAGAGATTTGGTCTAACATAGTTGAGTCTAGATAGTCAGCTCCATCTTCCATTGAATAAATTCTTCCAGTGAATCGGCAATCTAAAGTAATATAAGGAGTTCCATTTGAAATACTCACCTTAACTTTAGGCCCTGTTAAAGGTGTTAAATGTAAATCTATATAAGAATTAGATTTATTAGGATTTGGGACAGATATCAAAAATCCATCAACATTATTTCTAATTATAGAAAAACATAAAGTTTCTATAGAATCTAATTCACCTACTAAAACATCATCTTTAAAGATAGCAAGTCCTGTATTTTCAGCAGTTGATTGACCTGACAATGAAGAAGAATTTGACTTGGTACTTGAGTCATTTTCAGAATTAGTAGCTCCAGTATATTCTGTAGAATTATTTGTTACACCTCCTAATATTGCATATGGTTCACAAGAATGGCATATTAAGCTATCAAAAAAATCACCAATTGTCGCATTAGAAGTAAAACCAGTATAACTACTTGAAGCCGAAAATACCTCATAATATTTAGTAATTAGATTTTCAAATAAGGGTTTAGATTGTTCTAAATAATATCTAGCAGAAGTTTTAGAAATTACAATATTTGTAGAAGGTCGTATTTGTGTATCATTAGTTAAAGTATAAATCTCATCAGAAATACCTCTGGTTGCAAGTTCTTCTGAAAAAGCAATAACTTTACAGTGTGAAAGATTAACTGATTTTCCAATATAAGTATTAATAAGATTAATACCAGAACTAATAGAAGAAGCATCTACTGTATATATAATAGATGGAGACTGTTCAGAAGTTCCTGATTCTGAGACAGAAGAAGGGTTTGTAAATTGAAAGCTAATTTTTAAATTATTTTTGTCTGAAACATCTATTCCCATAGCAACCACAACACTTAGGTTATCAATATTTAAAGTAGAATATGATTTAGAAAAAGCAAGAAGAAGCATAATGATTAATATAATAATAAAAATTTTTTTAAATATTTTGTTCATTATTTGAATTCAACTCCTTTTTCTTTTTTTTCTTTAAATAAGCAAGGATTAATAGTGATAATCCTAAGAATATAGAAATAATAATTACCATATAATTATAAATATAATCTTCAATAAACTTAGAAATAGCATAATTGGCAGGGAGTAGACTTATAGCAAAGATTAGTAATCCAAATACAAAGATGATAGGCTTTTCATCATTAATATTTGTGATTTTTTTGAATATTGATATTGATATTTTTGAAACTATACTCAGATAGCAAACCATCTGTAAAATCCATATAAGCAGAAATATAGATTCCAACCTTTGAAAAAATTTACCAAATTCAATATGGCGTGCAGCAGAGTATAAAGGCATTATTTGATTTGTATACATTAAAGAGATAAACATAAATAAAATAATTGAAATGCATAGTATAAAATATATTGTTCCTAAAATAATAGAACTTAAATATATTTTTTTCATTTTTTGTGGTTCTTTTAAATATGGTGGCAAAAAATATAGTAAAGTAATACCACCAAATGCTCCTAAATTGCCTAAGCCTGTAACAAAAGTATCAAATAATCCATCTCCAAAAATAGGAAATATATTATCTAAAGAAAAGTTTTTGATATTGGCTACAAATAGAAATATAATACTAATAACCACCAATGGAATTATTAATAAATTAACTTTTGCAATAGAAGAAAAACGATGTTGTAAAGCTATGCAAATTACAATAATAAATGTAAGTATTATAAAAATTAAACTTGTCATAGGATAATATACTATTTTTAGACATTCACAAAAGTTTCTAAGAAGAATACTACTACTAAAAATAAAATAAAAAATAAAAATAATTCCTATAAAACTCTTTAGAGATTTTCCACCTAAATATTCAGCTACATCTACAATATCATTTCCGAGGGAATTTTAATAATAATTTATAAATCAAGAAGGTTATAAATAAAGCAATTATTCCAACATATATGAGATTAATAATAGTAGCTGTTTTTGTAGAGTCGAGCATACTTCTTGGAAGTGCAACTAAAGTATATGCTACAAATATTCCTAATACTATGCTAATTGCTTCAACTGCACTTATTTTAGAGTTCTCCATAAGTACTCCTTTCATAAATAATTTATTATAAATTGAGTTTGTTAGCTATTTTTCCATTTCATAGAAATATGGCCTTGCTTAGTTGATTTTTTAGCATTTAAAAATCCAGAACGATATTCTCTTTTCCAAATAGGAGGTAGATAATAAGAACTACCTTTTACATGTTCAAGAGGAGAAACTCCTATTGTATAAGGAACACCGAAAGATTTTGAATCACACATAGCTACCATATAAATAAATAGACCAAGTGCAATTCCTAAAAATCCACAAAGATATCCTAGAAATATAAAAGCAAATCTATAAACTCTTAAATGAAATCCAAATGCATAATCAGGAATAGCAAAAGAGGCTGTACCAGTAATTGCTACTACAATGATTAAGATAGGACTTACTATACCAGCACTAACAGCTGCTTGTCCCATAACTAGAGCTCCAACAATACCTATAGTAGGACCTATTGGTGAAGGTACCCTTAGACCAGCTTCACGAATTAGTTCAAAAGAAATTTCTAGAACTAATAACTCAAAAATAATAGGAAAAGGTACATTAGCACGTGAGGCTAAAATCGAAAATAGTAGTTCTGTAGGTAATATTTCTTGATGAAAGCTGGTAACAGCTATATACAAACCAGGTAATAATAAAGTAATAAAAGCTGCAATTAATCTTATAAACTTTGTAAAATTAGAAAAAAGAGCTTTTTGGTTTTTATCATCTGGTGAGCTTAAAAAATCAGATAAAATGGCAGGAGTTATAACAGCATAAGGAGATCCATCTACTAGTAAAATTACTCTACCATCTAATAAATAACTAGCCGCTTTGTCAGGCCTTTCTGAAGAAATCAATTGAGGAATATTAAGATTACTAGAATCTGTTATTAATTGTTCCAATTGGCCAGCAGATAAGATAGAATCAACATCTAAATTATTTAATCTAAATTTTACTTCTGCTATTAAATCATCATTAGCAAGTCCAGAAACATAGCAAACACCACATTTTGTTTTAGTTATATTACCAAGACTTAAATTTTCAATAACTAAATTTTCATTATTTACGAATCTTCTAATGAGAGAAGTGTTAGTTCTTATATTTTCAACAAAAGATTCATGAGGTCCTTTTATAACTATTTCATTACTAGGTTTTTCTATTCCCCTTTGTTTAAAACCTTTTACTTCTATATCAAATGCTACATTTAAAGTGTCAACTAATAAAGCACAATTTCCAGAATTAATTCCTGTTATAATATCTTCAAAATATGAAACTTGTTTTATAGCATTTTGAGGAACTAAACAACTAGAAATATAATTAGCTAGATTAAATTTTTTAACTTTTCTAACTGTAATATTATTGGCAACAGCTTCAGAAATAACTTTATTTTGAGAACTGTCAAACAAGTTATTTCTATTTCGCATCATTAAAGGTTCTAAAATAAATTCGTTCATTATTTCAGTGTTAACCATTCCATCAATAAAGATTAAAAGTGCATGATATTGTTTTCCTTTTGCAATTAGCATAAAATCACGAAAAATAATATCAGAATTTATTAAAAGATTGTATTTTGTTTTTAAGTATTCAGAATTTACTGACACACTAGGGAAAATTTTGGTTTCTTTATTTTCTTTGCCAGTTAAATCATTATCAGTGTAATTCTTTGTGTTAGTGTCTTCTATTAAATTAAAATTATATGTTTGTTTATTTGTAGGAGTGTAAGTAAAAAATGAAGAAATTATGTCTTTTATGCTCATATGAATATCTCCTTTTTATTATGATTTGAAATTTGTAATAACCATATGTTACTATTTACAGTGTATAAAATGATATAAAAGATGTTGATATATTAATATTTTATAAATTTTTCGGCTCAATACGATATTTAAGAATTTGTAACATAATTTATTGAGCCTCTTTCACTCAGACCCTCTCGTACCCTCGAGTACCGTGAACATCCCTCCATAAATCATGGAACAAATTCTAAAACATCTCCAATCACATTCAAAATTTATAAAATATTAATATATCAACATCTTTGAAAATAAATTTTGGCTGTGAATTGTAACCATTATATATATTATTAGTAAATTTTTTAAAATTATACTAGTTTTTGAGTCATAAAAATGATATAATTAATTCATAGTGAAATATTACAAAAATCAAATTTAATATTTTATGAAAGGAAAATAATAATATGAAAGAAGAATTAAAAGATAAAATAACTTCAGTAGTATTATTTTTAGTAATAATAGGAATTTTTGCAGTTATAACTGTTTTTGTAATGATAGCAATTCAAGAGCTAAAACGTGGAAATGAAGAATTAGCTTTTGTTGAAAGTGAAAATGTTTCCGGAAATAATAAAACTGTAGATGATGACATACAAACACCACAAATTGTTGAAAATCCAATAAATAAAATTGAAAGTTCAAATAGTAATACAAATAATTATTCAAATGTAGAAGTAGATAAATATTTTTATAATCAATTAGATGAAAAATCAAGAATAATTTATAGAGCTTTTGAAAGTAATAAAGAGAAGATGAAAACTGGGACATATCAAATAGAGCTAGGTACAAGTTTTTCTGATGTATTGTCACAAAGTAACGGACAAGAAAAACTAGGAGAATATTATCAATCAGCTATAGAGGCATATACTTATGATAATGCAGAGATTTTCTATTTAAGTCCTAAAAAAATGTTTTTAAATATAGAAACCACAACTAAAGATGGAAATGAGACATATAATGTATATATAAACTCTGGAAATGAAGCAAACTATTTAGCAGATGAATTTAATTCTGAAGAAAAAGTTAATCAAGCAATAGCGCAAATAGAAAGTGTAAAAAATCAAATATTACAAAACAAAACTGGAAATACATATGAAGATATAAAAATGGTGCATGATTATTTAGTAGATAATATAGAGTATGATAGTAGTTTATCAAAAGCTAATATATATAATATATATGGAGCTTTAGTTAATAGAGAATGTGTATGTGAAGGATATGCAAGAGCATTAAAATATTTATTAGATGAATTAAATATATCTTGTGTTTTAGTAATTGGAACAGGAACAAATTCACAAGGACAAACAGAAAATCATGCATGGAATTATGTACAAGTTAATGGAGCATGGTATGCAGTAGATGCAACATGGGATGACCCAGTTATAATAGGTTGGGGAAGTGCAGGAGAAGATACAAAATATAAATATTTTTTAGTAGGAGCAGACGAGATTAATCAAGATCATAGTCCAAGTGAACAATTTACAGAAGGTGGAAAAACATTTCATTATCCAAGTTTAAGTAGTTCTAGTTATTCGAACTAAGAGGTGACTTTTTAATTGAATAGGAAAAATCAAGCTTTTTCTATTCAGCAAAAACACAATGTTGCACAAATTATGGAAAACTAGTCAATAAAAAGGAAGGAGTAAGTTGTTATAAATTAAACAACAGTAGAATATGTTATTAGATGAAATATTTGGAAATAAGATAAAAGTATATGCATTTGTTGGACCATCAGGAACAGGAAAAAGTTATAGAGCACAAATGGTAGCAAGTGAAAAAAATATAAGTTATATTATAGATGATGGATTATTAATAAAAGAAAACGAAGTTCTAGCAGGAGAATCGGCCAAAAAGGCTCCAACAAAAGTGGGAACAGTAAAACATGCACTATTTTATGAAAAAGAAGAAAGAGATAAAATAGTAAAAGTATTAAAAAAAGAAAAACCACAAAGTATATTAATATTGGGAACTTCTGATGGAATGGTTCAAAAAATAGTAGCAAATTTGGGGCTACCAGAAATAAGTGAATATATATATATAACAGATGTAGCAACAAAGCAAGAAATGGAAACTGCTAAGAGAATAAGAGTAACAGAAGGTAAACATGTTATACCAGTACCAACTTTTCAAATAAAAAAGGATTTTTCTGGATATTTGCTAGATCCATTACAAATATTTAAATCAAAAGGGAAGGGTCAAAAACCATATATATCAGAAAAATCAATAATAAGGCCAACATTTAGTTATCTTGGAAAATTTACTATATCAGATTTAGTATTTAGACAAATATTAGAATATATAGCAGTTCAGACACCAGCTATATACAAAATATCGAGAACAAGAGTAGAAAATTATGGAGAAGGTGCAAAGATATATATAGAAGTTACTGTTATGTATGGATATAATGTTGTTGAAGGAATAAAGGATTTCAAAAAAAGAGCTAGAAAAGAAATTGAAAAATTAACTGCAATGAATGTTGTAGAATTAGATGTAGTAGCTAAAAATATTTATGTACCAGAAAAGCAAGATTAAGAAAAGGGGAAGTTGTATGTCATTTATAGTTGCAATTGATGGCCCTGCAGGAGCAGGAAAGGGAACAATAACTAAATTAGTAGGAGACAGATTGAATTTAGTTAATATTGATACAGGTGCAACATTTAGATGTGTTGCATTATGTATGTTAAGAGAAAATATAAAAATTCAAGAAGAAGATAAAATAGAAGATATGTTAAATAAAATAAATATAGAAATGAGACCAAATGATGAAATATTTTTAAATGGAGAAAATGTAACTAAGAGAATTAGAGAAAATGATGTAAATGATTTTGTTTCTCCAATTTCAACTATACCTGTAGTAAGAAATAAATTATTAAATTTACAAAGAAACATTGCAAAGGGACAAAATATCATTATGGAAGGAAGAGATATTGGTACAGTTGTATTTCCAAATGCAGATGTAAAAATATATTTAGATGCAACACCAGAAGAAAGAGCAAGAAGAAGGATTTTACAAAATAAAGAAAAAGGTATAAATATCACTTATGAAGAGGTGCTTGAAAACATAAAAGATAGAGATAAAAGAGATTCAACCAGAAAAGTTGCACCTTTAAAAAGAGCAGAAGATGCTATATATGTGGATTCTACAAATTTAAATATTGAACAGGTAGTGGATAAGATAATTAAAATTATAGAAGAAAAAAGAAAATAAGATAGTAGAGGAAGTGTAAAAAGACGTGAAAAAGAAAAAAATTTTAAAAGAAATCGTAAAATGGATAGTAAGAGGGGCTTTGTATATATGGTTTAAAATTTTTTATCAAGCAGAGATAAAAGGATTAGAAAATGTACCTAAAGAAGGTCCAGTTATATTTTGTGGTAATCACAGAAGTTATTTAGATCCACCTCTAATGGTAGTAACAGCAAAAAGAGATATGAAATTTTTAGCAAAAGAAGAATTATATAAAAATAAGTTTTTAGCATTTTTAGGTTGGGCTTTTGAAGCTATACCAGTAAAAAGAGATGAAAAAGATATATCTGCAATAAAAAAATCTTTAAAAGATTTAAAAGAAGGAAATTGTATTGCATTATTTCCAGAGGGAACCAGAAATGGTCTAGAAAAAGGAGAAAAAGTAAAAGATGGAGTAGCCTTTTTTGCAGTTAGAAGTGGAGCAAAGGTTGTACCTTGTGGAATAAAAGGAGGAACAAAAGGGCATCACAAAATTACTATTACATATGGAAAACCATTAGATTATTCAAAAAATAAAGGAACTAAAGATAAAAATGTTTTAGACAATATAACAAAAGAAATAATGGACAACATAATTGAGTTGACAAAATAGATTATTTGATATATAATTTTATAAGCTTATTATGGAGAGATTGGCGTTTTTCAAGAAAACTTTGGAAAACGTCTTAAGTTATGAAAAAGAAAAAAAGAGAGAGGAGTAATAAAATGAACAACCAAAAAATAAGAAATATAGCAATTATTGCACACGTAGATCATGGAAAAACTACATTAGTAGATGGTATGCTTAAACAAAGTCATGTATTTAGAGAAAATGAACAAGTATCAGAAAGAATAATGGATTCAAATGATTTGGAAAAAGAAAGAGGAATTACAATTCTATCTAAAAATACATCTGTTATGTATAACGATATTAAAATAAATATTGTAGATACTCCTGGACATGCAGATTTTGGTGGAGAAGTAGAAAGAGTTTTAAAGACAGTAGATGGTGTTTTACTACTAGTAGATGCTTTTGAAGGTGCAATGCCACAAACAAGAGAAGTTCTAAAGAAATCTTTAGCTCTAGGATTAAAACCAATTGTTGTTATAAATAAAATAGATAGACCAGGAGCACAACCTGAAAAAGTTGTAGACCAAGTAATAGAATTATTTATAGAATTAGATGCAAGTGATGAACAATTAGAATTCCCAGTTGTATATGCATCAGCTAAAAATGGAATTGCAAAAATGAATTTAAGTGATGAAGCTACAGATTTACATTGCTTATTTGAAACAATTGTAAATACTATTCAAGCTCCAAATTGTGATGAAGAAGGACCAGCACAAATGTTAGTGTCAAATATTGATTATGATGATTATGTTGGAAGAATTGCAATAGGAAGAGTTGAAAGAGGTATTATAAAAGTAGGAATGCCAGTTGCAATATGTGGAAAAGAAGATAAAATAACACAAGGAAGAATTGCAAAAGTATATACACATGTTGGATTAAATAAGGTAGAAGTAGAAGAAGGAAAAGCAGGAGATATTATAGAACTTGCAGGTTTACCAGATATTAATATAGGTGATACAATTTGTGATTTTAATCATCCAGAAAAAATACCATTTGTTGATATTGATGAACCAACTGTATCTATGACATTTAGTGTAAATAATGGACCATTTGCAGGAAAAGAAGGACAATTTATTACATCTAGACATATTAGAGATAGATTGTTTAAAGAATTAGAAAGAAATGTATCTTTAAGAGTAAAAGAAACAGATTCACCAGATTCTTTTGAAGTATCAGGAAGAGGAGAATTACATTTATCAGTATTGATAGAAACAATGAGAAGAGAAGGATTTGAACTATTAGTATCTCGTCCAAAAGTTATATATAAGGAAATTGATGGTGTGAAATGTGAGCCAATTGAAGATTTAGTAGTAAATGTACCTGATGATTGTGTAGGTAATGTTATTGAAAAATTGGGTAGAAGAAAAGCTGAAATGGTAAATATGGAACCAGCTGAAGATGGACATACAAAAATTGAATTTAAAATTCCAGCAAGAGGATTAATTGGTTATAGAACAGAATTTTTAACTGATACAAAAGGTGAAGGAACTATGAACCATATATTTGATTCATATGAACCATATAAAGGTGATATTCAAGCACGTGTAAGAGGAACTATTGTAGCTTTTGAAAATGGAAAATCTGTAACATATGGATTATATAATGCACAAGATAAGGGTGATTTATTTATAGGACCTGGTGTAGAAGTATATGAAGGTATGATTGTTGGATTAAACTCAAGAGGAGAAGATTTAGCAATTAATGTATGTAAAGAAAAACATTTGACAAATACAAGAGCTTCTGGTTCAGATGAGGCTTTAAGATTAGTTCCACCAATTCAAATGTCACTAGAAAAGGCTATTGAGTTTATTCAAGATGATGAATTGGTAGAAGTAACACCAAAATCAATCAGATTAAGAAAGAAAATTTTGGATACTAAAGAGAGAGAAAGAGCAAATAGAAATAAGTAACACTTTATTCTAAAATAGTGACTAGATAATAGTTTGTAAATAATATAATCCAGAATCATTGTAATTATAATATTTTCATTAAATTGCTCGGTTCAATACGAATTATAAGAAACTCTAAAACAATTTTATGGCACCCTTTCACTTAGTCCTCGCTAACGTTCTTGAATAGGAAAGATTAATTTTTTCCTATTCAAGAACGTTGCTTCGCATAAATGATTGTACACAATTTTACTTCAGTAAAATTGGCACACGAACAATGGACGCGGACTTTAAAATGTTGTAAATAGAGAAAATGTTTAAGAAAGTCCGCTATTGTTCGAACAACGCGAACATTTTCCATAAAATCATTTAAGAGTTTCTAATATAATTCTCCAATCACATTCACAATTAATTCAAATATTATAATTACAATGATTCTGGATATTTAAATATTAATAACAATTATCTAGTAACAGAATAAAACTGCGAAAAAAGATGTCAATAGTTTTTGAAAATGTCCTAAAAAATTTTTAACATTAACGGGAAAAAATTTCCCGTTTTTTTGATCTAAGCATAAACTTTATGTTCATGAGCCATTGCAAGTTGTCTTTTAAAAGATGCCAGTTTCCAAGGATGAGTCATTGGTGGAATATATTTTTTCTTTTCTTTTTTTGGTGGTTCTTTTGCAAAGTCAAATTCCTCAGAATATTTCTTGTGCGTTTCTAGCTTTCTTAGTTCATAAATTTTTTCATTAATTGTTACAAATAATTCTCCGTCATATGCTTTAATTACAAGACATTCTGTCTTTGGTCTAAAGCATTTTAATTGACCATTTTCATATGGTTGATAATATATATTTTTGTATTTTATTGAATTTCCATTATCAATTTTTCTAGGTGTCAAAATTGCAAGCGTGTAATTAATTTTTTCCCTACTTGGTGATATTTCATATACTGATTCAAATTTTTTGTAATCTAAAGCAAATTTAGCGTTAAATTTAGGTATAAATACTTCTATCAAGTATTTATTTGCTTCATCTATTGTTGTAATATTATTTAATTTTAATTCATTGACTAATCTATCTTGAAATGTGCCATTATCTCTTTC
>ERZ1643249.2163-NODE-2163-length-18679-cov-6.994899_pt1 | contig 18679 bp, 15 predicted proteins | sample MGYA00579263_ERZ1643249 | MGnify/ENA primary metagenome ERZ1643249 (study PRJEB29033, sample SAMEA4952264) | chicken gut metagenome | biome: Broiler Chicken; feature: Gastrointestinal Tract; material: Caecum | place: Ireland | collected 2018 | study: Broiler... | reverse complement strand
GTCAGATTTATAATACTCTCAAATTTCTATCCACGTCCCCCGTATGGGGGACGACTATTAAGTCTCGCATTTATGATCGTCGTGAAACTATATTTCTATCCACGTCCCCCGTATGGGGGACGACGGACTATGGTCGTCAGATTTATAATACTCTCAAATTTCTATCCACGTCCCCCGTATGGGGGACGACTATTAAGTCTCGCATTTATGATCGTCGTGAAACTATATTTCTATCCACGTCCCCCGTATGGGGGACGACGGACTATGGTCGTCAGATTTATAATACTCTCAAATTTCTATCCACGTCCCCCGTATGGGGGACGACAGCAAATATGACGAAAAAGGCGCTTGAATTGCGTCATCATTTGCAGCAAAAAGATATGGTGTACAAAATGATTTCTGCTTTTTTGTACAACTTGCATTTGCTTGCACGGCACTTTGACACGGTTTTGCCGCTTGTTTCGGTGCGAACCGGCCTATGGTTTGCTGTGTGCTTGGTGGTCGCACTAAAATTGCGAAAAGCAATTTATAGAAAGTGCGGTGATTATACAAAATGGTGGTTGCAATTAAAGGTCACACCAACAGCACCCCGTCCTGCGGCCACTGCGGTGTGCGCCCGATGTGCTCGACCTTCGTTTTGTACTGGTTGCCCAGCCGGTAAAAGCGCAGGCTGTCCGCCTCGGGGTCGATCAGCGCCGTCAGTTCAGCCTTGAAGGTGACGTACTGTGCGGCGTCCAGCAGGCACTCGAACACGGAATTCTGCACTCGCTGGCCATGGTCGACGCAGACTTTTGCGACCTTACGCAGCCGCCGCCGGCCGGCAGGGGTCTCGGTGTTCACATCATAGGTGACCAGGACAAGCATATGTTTCCCTTCTTTGAAGATTTACTTCCAGAAAAACGGCGGATACCCCTCCAGGTCTCCCCGCAGTGTGCGGGCCAACAGCAGCGCCTGCACATAGGGTACCAGCCCCCAGAGGATCTTTTCGCACAAAAACGGGTGCTGGATCATCTGTTGCTTGCGCAGCTGCCAGGCCTGCAAGAAAGCCCGGCGGCCCTCGTCGGTCAGTAGGACGGCCTGGCTCTCCTGTTTGATACAGTGTTTGGGCAGGATCGTCTTTTGGTTGATGCAAGTCAGGACAAAACGGTCGGCGTATACCGCACGCAGCTCCTCCATCAGGTCCAGCGCCAGGCTGGTCCGGCCGGGCCGGGGCCGGTGCAAAAAGCCAACATACGGGTCCAGCCCAACGCCCTCCAGGGCGGCAGCACAGTCCCGTGCCAGCAGCGTATAGGCAAAGGACAGCAGCGCGTTGACCGGGTCCAGCGGCGGCCGCCGCGTGCGTTTGGTGAAGGAAAAGGTCTCCCGCTGCTGCAAAATCAGGAAATCGAAGCCGCGGAAGTAGGCCTGTGCCGCTTCCCCCTCGATGCCGCGCAGCTCCTCCAGCGTCATGGCATCCTCGATGCGGGGGAGCGCCTGGGCCAGCTGGCCGGACAGAGCCTTGAGCTTCTCCACCGGGACGCGCTGAGGGTGGTCACGGGTGGCCCGTTCCAGCACCCAGCGGGCGTTATACACTTTGCCCAACAGGAAGCCTTTGGCGCAGCGGCAGCTGACGCCGGGGTCATCGGCGGCCCGGTACTGCTGCTGGCGCAGCAGCACGTTCCCTTTGGTTTCGCCGACGGCCCGTGCCAGGAACCGCCCCCGCGGGGTGAAAAAGGCCAGGTCCACATTGCGCTGGGCGCAGGCCCCCATCAGGGCGGGGGAGGCCCCGGCGTAGGAAAAGCAGAGGATGCCTTCCAGCGTGTGCAGCGGGAAGCGCGCTGTTTCAGTCCTGTCCTGGCTGACCACGACGTTCTCCCCGTCCAGGGTCAGATAGCTGTCCTCGGTCAGCACGAACAGTGTGTTCAGCAGTTTTCTCATGGGCGGCGTCCTCCGTTTCGTCCAAATGACTGCGAATGTAGGCGGCCACGTCCCGGCGCCGGTAGAGCGCCGGCAGGCAGAGTTCCTTCAGGGAACAGGCGTTGCAGTGCTTGCCCGGCTTGACCCGCGGAGTATGGACGCGGGCAAAATAGTCGTTCATCTCATCGGCCGCTTTTTGGGTCTTTTGCCGCAGATCTTTGGTCAGATCCACCCATTCCCGTCGTCGGGTCTCGCCGTAGAAGATCGCGCCACGGGGAATCTCACAAACAAGCATTTCCTCCAACGCCATCGCCTGAGCGCAGAGCTGCAAACGGTCGGCATCGCTGGCTTTGGGGGCGCCGCGCTTGTACTCCACCGGCAGCGGCTGCCACAGCCCTTCGTACCCCTGGAGTGCGACCCCGTCCGGGGCGGCACGAAACTCCACCACATCGCAGTTGCCGGCCAGCCGCAGCCGGTGGCTGACAACGTGAAGGTCCCGAACTGTGATAAGATCCCCGCGCTTTTCCCGCACGGAATCATCGTGGCAGCGCTCGTGCAGCAGGCGGCCTTCGGCGGTGCGCAGGTTTTCGGCCCACTGCTGTTCCAGGTGGATCAGCGCCCACTGCCGCCGGCAGAAGCAGAAGTGCTGGATGCCGGACATCTGCAGGTAGTCCTCCCCCGCCATCACGACAGCCTTTGGCAGGTGACGCCGTCCGGCAGCGTATCATCCAGCCAGACCTTGTAGTCGCTGTACCGGCGCGGGACAGTCACGCCCTCGGCGCGCTCCACATGGACCGCATCGAACAGCTTGTAGGCGGGTGCATTGCCCAACTCGCTCTCATGCCGGAAAACGATCAGCTCGCGCACCGCCATTTTGCCGCGGGCGGCACTGTGGTCATTTTCAAACATATTCAGGATGGCCTGCCACAGCAGGTCCAAATCCTCTTGGGAAAAGCCGGTGACCCTGCGCGCCAGGTTGGCCGAGACGAACCCTTCGGCGCGGTACAGCCCGTAGGGCACAATGTACTTGCGGCCCATCTCGGTGCCCTTGCGCTCCGCATCGGCCTCGGTGGTGATGGCCACGCGGGTGATGGTGACTTCCTGGGGCAGGACCGGGTCGATGCTGCGGGCAAAACCCAGCTGTACCGGGCCGCGCACCTGGCCGCAGTTCAGCGCGCCCTTGACAAAGGTGGTCATCACGGCGCCAAAGGTGCGGATGTCATAGAAATTGCGGCACATGAAGTCGCGTATTTTCTGGTCCAGCATCGGGTCGTCCTTTTTGGCGGCTTTCAGGTCCTTGTCCACGCCCAGGTATTGCAGCGCCTCGGCATCGCTGCGCTGCAGGGGGACCTGGTCCTTGATGTAGATGCGGTACCCTTCGGCATCCTCCTTGACGGTTTCCACATAATTGCGGATCTTCCGTTTCAGGCAGACATCGGTCACCAGGCCGCAGCCGGTTTCGGGATCTACCCGGGGCATATTGCCGGAATCGGGGTCGCCGTTGGGGTTGCCGTTTTCCACATCAAACAGGATGACGAAATCGTAACGGTTCTTGATGGTTTCAGACATGGTCACTGTTCCTCCTTTTTGGACTGATAGCGGTTCTGGGTCTCAAAGTAATAGCCGAGCTGGAAGGTGCTCTGCTCCGGCAGGGTCATGCGGGCGGGCAGCGTCTGGTCGATGCAGCCCATCAGGGCGGTGATCTTTTTGTCGTAGAAAGCGGCCAGGCCGCGGTCCAGCTTGGCCAGGTGCTTCTGCGCCAGGTTGATGAGCAGCGGAAATACCGTGGCCGGCGTGGCGGAAGCTGAGTTGAAATAGCGGTCCCGGATTGTGGTGTTGATGCCGGGATTCGCGGCCTGTTGCACGGCTTCCAGCACCGAAAACAGCCGGCCCAGCACATAGGGCAGGTAGGTGGTTTGTTCATTGAGCTTCACGTTCAAAGCCTCCTTCATTGGTGTGTCGGCGGGGTAGACTTCCAGGTATTTCATATAGTACGCCTTGAGGATGGCCGCCTGCCTGCGGGAGACATTGCGCTCGGCGCGGATACGCAGCGTGACGCCGTCCAGCAGGGTGGCAGGGTACAGCGTATCGTTCAGCACGGCCAGAAGCAGGTCCCCGGCCAGGCGGGGATTGGGGTCGGCGGGGCGGGCACCCGGCGCCGGACGGCGGACGGTCTCCTGCACCAGCCGCCGGACTGGCAGGGTGGGAAATTTGTCGAATGCCGGGCGGACGATGTCCAGCCGCTGATAATGGCGGGTCAGGTTTTCGGCCAGTGTGCCGAAGTGGCCCTGCCAGAAAAAGCGGACCGACAGCCGCGCCGCGTTGGGCGCCAGGCCCAGCACATAGAACCGGGTATCGGGGTCCAGGCGGCTGTCCTGCCAGTCGATGGGATTGCCGCGGGCCAGCGTGTGCAGCGTGTTCAGGATGTCGCCCTCACTATAACTGTCATCGTACAGGCTGGCGGCAAAGCAGTCCTGGTAGGCTGCGGCGGCACCGGCTGCCCAGCACAGGATGGTGGTGTCGCCCACGCGAGCCAGGTGCTGCCGGTCGGCCAGCAGGGTGTTCAGGGCGGTGGTATAGGCAAAGGCGGCCGCCTCACAGACCGGCGCATTGGCGCCCTGCTCATGGCCGTAGGAACAGAACGCCGCCGTGTTGAAGGAGACCAGCGAGGCGCCGGAACTCTGGGCGCCGGCTACCCCCTTGATGTTCGGGTGCAGCCGGGCCAGCGGTCCCTGCCGCCCGGTGACCAGGCAGCGGATAGGCTCATCGGCATCGCCGCCGGCGGCGTAGTGGCGATTCCATGCCTCGGCAATGGCAGTGTCGCAGGTGGCGGGGGCAGAACCAAACCAAAAGACCAGGTTGCCGCCCTTGAGCAGTTCCTCCCAGTCCTCCTGCAGGGCTGGATGGACGGATGCAGCGGCAGGGTCCCACTGCTCAAAAAAGCGCACGATGGCACGGGCGGCAAGGCTGTCCACCCCGTTCAGCAGCGCCAGGTGCAGCGCCTTGGCTGCCGCAAAACAGTCGGCGGTGCGCGCCGGTTTGCCTTTGTTGTCCGCCCCCAGCAGATACCCGCTGTTGTCGCACAGAAAGTTGGCAAGCACGCCGGAGCTCCGCTTGACCGGGGTGGGTACAAGGAGGTCCTGGGGCGCCAGAACGGTCTTTTTGCCGCGGACTGTCTCCTGCTGCAGATGCAGCAGCCGGACCAACCGGCCATCCCCGTCCAAGGCCAGGCCATAACTGACCTTGGCCTGGTTCCAGCCCGGCCGGTCGATCTGCCCCAGCGCCAACAGGTCCGCATAATATTGGGTCAACGCTTGCAGGATCATCGAAGCACCTCGCAATTCTGGGTGTCCAACACACCGTGCTCCAGCCTGGCTCGGAAATAAGTCGGCGTGATATTCTGCGGGTCAGAATAGTCAAAATCGTACAGCATCAGCCCCAGGTCACGGGTTTCATCAATGGCGGGGATCGGGCCGCCCGGCCAGCGTCGGAACGCGGCGGGAAATTCCCGGCACCCGAAGTAGGGGGTGTGGAAACACTGGCCGCGTTCCATCCGGCGGGTGACGATGTCCTGGAATTTGCCCGGATTGTCAGAGGGGGCGGCCCGGTCCGTCATCGTGAAGTGTGCCTCGATCACATAGTGGACATCCTGCAAAAGCAGCGAGGCGCGCTGTACAATCTCCTGCGGGGCGGCCAGGTACAGCGGCTGTGCCCCGCCTTGGGCCGCCTGCCGCACATTGCGGGCTGAGATTTTGCTTGCCACCTCGTTGCGGCGGATGCTGACAAAGCGGATCGGGTTGAGCACATAGATCTTATCAATGTGCCACCGCAGGCCGGGATGGAAATATACAGATTCCACCAGGCCCCGCGCCGCCGAGGGCGTGGGCACGTCATAGGAACAGCGTTCCACTTTTAGCTCCGGCCGGCTGAAAAGCGCATAGGGTCCCCAAACTTCCAGTTGGATCACTGGCATTTCGCTCCTTTCGTTTTATTCGATTGTCTATTTTATGCGAACCACGCCTGACCGGTCTCGACATCCAGGGAAAGACCGGTGCTGCGATCGTACAGGGACAGGTCGTTTACTATGTAACTGCCGTCCGGCGCGGTGCCCAGGGCGCCGGCGGCCTGCAGCCTCTGCAGATGCTCGGGATAAACATTGACAGCGTACTGCCCCAACCGGCGGTACAAGGACCGGTCTGCCTGCCCGGCGCGCAGGGCGTCGACCAGGCCGGCGCCCTCGTCCACTGGCAGATAGACGGCGACGGTGGGGCTGTCGATCAAATGGAACTGATCCGCCACTGTGGCAAAGGGGAGCATGCAGCCCCCGATACCGCGGCGGAAAGCATCCAAAATGTGGTCCCGGTCCAGCGCAGCGTCCCCGCGGACCGCACGGAAAAAGGTGAAGTATGCCTCGATGGCTTCCGGCCGAGTCGGGTCGGGAAAGGCATCGAACACATACCGCGCAGCGTCCACGTTGGGCCGTATCATCGCCGGGACCCGCTGCCCCTGCAGCCGAAAGACTGTGACGGGGCTGCTGTCGGCGGCGCGTCTGCCTTCCCGGTTGCAGCGGCCGGCAGTCTGCAGGATCGAGTCCAGGCCCGCTTCCTCCCGCCAGACAGCCGGGAAATCCACATCCACGCCGGCTTCGATCAGTGAGGTGGAGACTACCCGGCAGGGAAGCCCGGCCTGCAGCCGGGCGCGGATCTCCCGCAGCAGACGCTTGCGATCGGCGGGGCAGAGCAGTGTGGTCAGGCAGTAGCGTCCCTCCTCCGCCAGCGCAGCGTATAATTTTTGGGCGGTAGCGCGCCGGTTGACCACGCAAAGCGCCTGCGGGGCAGTGTTCAGCTGGGCGGTGAGTGCCTCCTCGGAAAGTTCGCCGGCCATTGCCAGCGTGGTGCGGCGGAACACCGGCTCCATGCCGGCGGTATCGGGGCAAAGCTCCCGCAGCGCCAGCTCGGCAAAAAGGGGCTGCAGGGCCGGCTGGGTAGCGGTACACAGCACGGCCGTCACGCCGTAATACTGCACCAGCTGGCCGATAGCAGCTACGCAGGGGCGCAGATGCGGCACCGGTAGGGTCTGCGCCTCGTCAAACACCACCACGCTGTTTGCAATGTTGTGCAACTTGCGGCAGCGGGCAGGCCTGCTGCCGTACAGCGATTCAAAAAATTGTACCGCCGTGGTCACGATCACCGGCGCGTCCCAGTTTTCGGTGGCCAGGGCTTTCCGGTACAAAGCAGGGTCAGTATCGCCCTCCGGCACCGACGTCTCCACCCCTGCATGGTGCTCCACCACATTTTCCGGCCCGAGAATTTTCTGGAATACTTCGGCGGTCTGGTCGATGATGGAGGTGTAGGGGATCACATAGATGACCCGGTCCTTGCCGCGGGCCGCCGCATGGGTCAGGGCAAATGCCAGCGAGGCGACGGTCTTTCCGCCGCCGGTGGGCACCGTCAGCGTGTACAGACCGTCCGGGCAGGCCGGCCCTGCATCCAGGCAGGTCTGCAGGATCTCGCACCGTTTGCGGTTCAACTCGGTACGGGCATCCCACCAGGGCTGTATGTACTGCTGCAGCTTTTCCAGCAAGGCAGCCGGGGTGGAATACCCGCCCCGCGGGGGCGGCCCTTCCATAAAGTTCTGGGTATCCTGGTAGTCGGCATCTACCAGGCAGGAAAACAGCATGCGAATGTAGAAGGATTCGCTCAGGTTGTCCTGCAGCAGCTGGGGCGGCCGGGTGGCCGGCGGCAGCTGGAGCTCCTGTCGCCAGTGGCTGCAATCCTCTGGCAGGGGGCGTTTGTTTCGCCCCAACAGTGTGGCTGTGCAGGCGTCATCGGCCTTGGCACCGCCGTCCGGCAGCCCGCCGTGGTGCCCGGCTATGGCGAAGGCGGCCGCCGGCTGGCGCAGGGCCAAAGCCTGCTGCATCCCGGCGGTGGAGTGGTCCACTTTTTGCCCACCGTGCAGCCGCCGCTGAAATCCGGCAGTATATTTGCCAATGTCGTGCAGCAGCCCGGCCAGGCGTGCCTGTTCCTCCGCGTGGAAGGGACGGGCGAACTGCGCGGCCAGGCCGGCAGTGCCCAGCAGATGCTCTTGCACCGTCTGTTCGCGTGTCCCATCGGCCGAGATGTGAGCCAAAAAGACCGTTTCATTATGAGGGGATCCCATCATAACGTAATACCTCCTGATCTGCTGTGATAGAAGCGTTAGGGGAGAGAGTGAGCTCCGACGGTTCCTTTTTCATAACTATATCACAAAAACAGGGACATAAGACGGACTTTTACCTGGAGGGACGGAAAATAGGGGAAACTGACAAAAAAGCGTCGCGCTTTTGTGCAGTTTGCGGGGACATTTTCCGGCAGAGGGCGGTTTCCCGGCTGCAGGGAGTCCCGATGTACCGTTGACCCAACCGAAACAGAGCACCTTTGCATCAAGCTGGGAACGCTTGGGGCCCGCTGCTTGAATGGGGTAACGGTTTGGACGACGAACATATCCTGCTGCTCCGGTGGTGCTTGTAATCGACTTTTCCTGATGACGGTCCCGAGGATCTGTTTTTGCATTGTCCCTGGCCTTGCTTCTGTTGATTCTGGCCAGCCCCTCACTGACCCCGTCGTTCCTGATCGCAAGGTTCCTATATTGCGGGTGCCCAAGTGAAAGGGTGATTCCTGTTGGAGCATTCCCTGGCCTGGCTGTACCTTCGGAATACCTGCCCGTTGCAAGTCGGCCGCATTGTCGGTGGATTTAAGGTGGATGTCGCCCTAAAACCACGCAGGCTCTGGCAGATGGATTTGCATGTTCCTGCCCTTGTGCTGTAAACGCTGCAATAGGGGGATCATCTGATGCACAGACCTTGCCGGCAGGAATGACACACAGAACATCGCTTTTCGGGCAGCAGCCTTCAAATCCTCGATAAACCTCTGAGAAAACTGTTTACAACTCACAAAAACAACTGCTTCTTTTTGTGCGGCATGCTCGTCTAAATTGGAAATGTCGGTTGAACCCCGTACCGTATACGCCAGCGCCGCATGGCTGCGCAGCCGTCTGCTGTCCTGCTGCTCCAACATGGGCACACGAAAATCCACATCGTCGTACAGCAAACGCCCCGCTTGCCTGGCGCGGCGCAGGCGGCCAGTATACCGGGGCTGTGCGCCTTTCCAGACAACCGGCATCGTCAGAGCGTTCAGCCGGGGCGGATTTCGTCTTGGATGGCGTAGGGAAACTTGGTATTTTGCAGCAGCACGCAAAGCGATTCCTCGCAGCCGTGGAGCAGTGCCAAAAATCCATTTGATTCCGCCGCCGTCGAAATGGTGCGTAAGATGTTGTGGCGGAAAGTGCCTTTTGCTTTATCTATTTTGCTACCCGAATGGGAACAAATCCCCGGATCTAGATCTTCGGGATTAGTCGATATAGAAAATCGCCTTCACGCACAGACAGTGAGGACAAAAGGATAACATGATCATTAGTATAGACCCACAGCTGCTATGGCAGTACCTTATTTGTTTGTCGGGCTTTCTGCTTGTCAGAACATGATTGCATTCGAGTGACGATTGCTGTCGATTTATTGATAATCATATGCTTTTTTGGTTGACAGCGGTGTGCCTTGCGGATATAATGAAATATGTGAAAAAAATGTTGCGAAATTTTGGAAATTTTATGACAAATGTAGAGCCCGACTGGCGGGAAAACACAGTCCCGAAGGAAGAGGGAATTCTTGGGGAGGCATAAAAATGGCATATAAATGTTCTGTTTGCGGCATCTATGAGGTGGAACACGACGGTGATGTATGCGAATACTGCGCGGCGGCCAGCGATCCCTATGCCCAGGCGGCTCGGAATCATGGCCGGAGCAGAGTAGGCGGGCCCATGGTGAACCAGTCCAGTTCGGAGGAAGAGGCTCCTGTGGGGCATGCTTCCCGGCGCAAGATTTTAGTCTCAGGGGAGACCAGTACCCCTGCCCCGCGTCCGGCAGACGATCCGGCAGTGACACGCGCCTCTGATGTGCCGGTCTATCGTCCGGGTGAGGCCGCTGTTCAACAGAGTGCCCCCGCCTCGGTTCAGACGTCCCCGGCCACGTCCCAGGCCGCCCCGGCACAGGATCCCACCGGGGCGCTGTGCACTGGCATCACCAAAAATGTAGCAAACAGCACCCAACAGCGAGGGTTTCTCGTCAAACTGGCCGACGCTGTTTTTCGGGGCATTCCCTTCACTGCTGATCCGGATATCCTTACCTTCCAGGTCTTTCCCGATTATTCGGGTACTACCCTCACAGCATCAGGTACTGCCTGCGACCAGGTCATTGTCTACGGCAAGGTCAACGCCGGTGTGGTCAGCGAAAACAACCATGTGCGGGTCTATGGACACCGGGACAGCAGCAATCAGATTGTTGCGGACAAAATCGTGAATACCGCCAGCGGCATGATTATCGTGCCCCAGAACGTGGTCTCTGCCTTGGTGGTGCGGCTGGCGGTGCTGGCTGTACTGCTGGTTTTAGCCGGGCTGTTTGCGTACATTGGCATACCGGGTCTGGCCCTGATTGTGGTGATCATCATCTGTCTGACCAACCTGCCTCTGGTGGGTAAACTGTTACTCACCATCTTGTGCGGCGTATTCGGTGCTATCGGGGCGATTTTTCGAAGAATCTTCCGATAAGGGACAGCCAGATGCAGAACCCGATGAGAAGGGAGGGGAGCGAAGATGTACACAGAACGGCAGCACAACGCTGCTGTCTGCCGGGAGGAACTAGACCTGATCGGCAGCGGCAACTTCCGGGCGCAGGGGTATGAAGAATGCAACAACATGTCCTTCCTCAAGGTGGAAGGTATCGGCCGCTTCTGGGATGAAAAGTCACCAATATCTATGGCTTCCCTTATGGGGGATGTACTCAGCGGCTGCGTGCGGTACGGCGTGCCCTTCTGCTACGCCCTCATCGGGGACGAAAAAGGCCTTTCTCTCTATCTTGGGACCCTGCGCCCTCTGGTCGAAAGCCTGCTGGCTTCTCTGGAAGGCCGCTGTCCCGGCATTGCGGCGTTCGCTACAGGGGACAATCCCCTGCGCAGTTGCCCCAGGCGTTACGGCGGTATGTTCACCGGCATCCCGGCTGTCCGGAACGAGGAAAATACCCCGCCGCCCGAACAGATGGAAAGCATCTGCCGAGGTATGCTGGGGCGCAGGTTTTCTTACATTGTGCTGGCAGCGGGGCTGAGCAACATTGCAGTGACCTTTGGTCACAGCCGCCTTTTGGAAGAAATGGCACGGGTTTTTGAACTTATCAACCGTTCAGTATCGGGTGGTGCGCAGGGCAACATATCGGCCCAACATCAGGACTTCGCCTGCAAAAACTATTTTGACAACCTGGAGGCACTGGAACAACAACTGAAGGACGGCATGGCCCGGGGCATGTGGCGGGTCAATGGATACTTTGCCGCCGATACCCCCGCGGATGCCCGCCAGCTGGGAAACCTGGTGAGAGCCGCCTACTCAGGCAAAGGCGTCAGGCCCGAACCTCTGCGCATTCTGGACTACAACTCTATTGGGGAGGTTATTCCCAACGCTTACATGATCGCTGACCTGGTGCAGGACGACGCCCATCCCCTGAGCCGATGGCACAGCCCAGAGCTGGGTACGGACATCTCCCTTTATGTCTACGAATACCAGACGCTGCTCAGCAGCGACCAGCTGGGCGCTTTGTGCCAGCTGCCGGTGCGGGAATTCCCCGGTTATTATGTGGACCAGTATGTGGAGTTCGATGTCTCCGATCGGGGACGCAGCCTTCGCCAGCCGGTGCCTTTGGGGGAAGTCTGCCGGGCCGGACGGGGCGGAGGCGGCGCGGCCAACAATTGCTACAGTATGGAAAAGCGGGACTTTACCCGCCACGCTCTCATCATCGGCATCACCGGCGGCGGCAAGACCAACACTACCAAGTCCATTCTGGATAGCCTGTGGGGCAAGGCACCGCCGGGAGAAAAGGTCCCTTTTCTGGTCATCGAGTCGGCCAAACGGGAATACTGGGAGCTGCGCAATCTCAAAGGCTTTGAGGATCTCCTGGTCTTTACCCTGGGAGCCGAGGCTAGCGGCAGTTCCATTCCCTACCGCATCAACCCCTTCGAGACGACGCCGGGCATCTCACTGCAGACACACATCGATTATCTGCTGTCGACGTTCAAGGCGGCTTTTGATCTTTTCCCGCCCCTACCTTATGTACTGGAAAGCGCCGTCTATGAAATCTACGACGACCGCGGCTGGGACATTGTGGAAAATAAGAACCGCTACGGCCTTACCGAGTATCCGACCCTCACCGACCTCTACAACAAGGTTGCGGTGGTGGTAGACCGCATGGGATACTATCAGGAGGTGCAGTCCAACGTCAAAACTGCCCTTCAGGCTCGCATCCACTCCCTGATGATCGGCGGCAAGGGCGCCATGCTGGATACCCCCCGGTCTGTTCCCATCGGGGAGCTGCTTAACCGCCCGGTGGTGCTGGAACTGGAGGACATCGGCGATGACGAGACCAAATCCTTTGTCATCGGCATTCTCATGGTACAGTTATACGAGTACCGAAAATCCCTCATGGACAAGGGCAGCAAGGACTTGTCGCACATCCTCATGATTGAGGAGGCCCACCGCCTGCTCAAGAAGGTGGAGGAATCGGGGGAGGGGGGCGGCACCCGGGCTAAGTCGGTAGAATTTTTCTGCAATCTGCTGGCTGAGATCCGTACTTATGGCCAGGGCATTCTTATTGCAGACCAGATCCCCACCAAGCTGGCCCCTGACACTATCAAGAACACCAATCTCAAAATTGTTCACCGCACCGTAGCCCAGGATGATCGAGAGACCATCGGTCGGGCTATGAATATGACCGCTGAGCAGATCGAATACCTGAGCTCTCTGCGGCGGGGCTATGCGGCGGTCTATTCCGAGGGGGACAACCGTCCCCGTTGTGTCAAGTTCCCTTTGGTAGAGGCCTTCTATGACAAGGACCGCCGCCAGGTGCTGGGCGAAGTACGCAAAAAGGTGCAGTCTATTGCCGAGCATTATGACCAGACGGTGCACCATCACGTGGGCTGTTCCTACTGCGAGCATCGCTGCCGCTACTGGCAGGAGATCGGTGCCCATCTGGAAGAACAGAAGGTCAATGGCGCTATGGTGGTGGAAAAGTGGAAGCAGAAAAACTTTGCCGCCGGCGCTATGGAAGCATTTTTGCGGGCGTCTTACATGAGATCCCTCAATACCGAAGGACTGTTCCGGCGGATGTGCGTGTTCGGGGCCATTTTGCAGCAGGCCCCCGATATGGACGACGGCGCCCGCCAGCAGGTGCTGGCGGATTACCTGAGACAGACACAGGAATCATTATTTTGATAAAAAACGGGTATAAGGAGGAACATTATGGCAGACTATGCAATCAGTGCGGCAAATCTGAACGCCATCGAGCGCAATCTTGGGGAGATTGGGCGCAGCCTTTCGGTCATCCATGACGATGTGGGCACCGTTAACCAAAATGTGGGATCGGTGAACCAGAATGTCCGGGTTGTCTACGATGAGCTGGGGCAGTTGGCCAGGGACTTCAAGATCTACGTCCAGAAACAGGAGATGACCAACCGCCTGCAGACCGCCGAGGTCCGCCTGGTCAAGATCCGCCAGGAATTGGAGACAAAGTACGGCCACTATGCGGTTATCCGCCGTACCACCACCGGCATTCTCCAGGCCAACGACCTGGGCATTGTCCGCAAGGAGACTATCACCAATGCCACCGAGGAACTGATGGTCTCTACCCCGCGGTACTGGCTGGCTCCCTGCCTGGTGGCGCTGTCTGCATGGATCAGCGACAAGCCCGAACTGGCCCAGCGTGCCTTGACCGAGGCTATCCATCGGGATGACCAGAAGACCTCCCTTCTGTTTGCCTTGATCTGCCGCCGGGCCGGCCGCAAGCAGGCCTGCCTCAAGTGGACCCAGCGATATCTGGCCGGACAGGACGCCGAAAATCTGGACCGCAAGGCGGTCATTGTGCTGGACGCTTTCGCCTGCGGTCTGCTGGGCGCTGACTCGGAGGGGCTTGTCTCCCGCCAGATGGGCGAATGGTTGGATCACCTGTCCGAGAAGGTGGGCTTTGTGGAACAGCAGACCCAGCAGTGGGGTGACGCTATCAATCTCAAGCGCCAGCCCATGGACGAGAGCCGCTACACCTATTTGCCAAAGTACAGCCACACCTGGCCGGTGCTCAAGGATATCATGGAAGGGGCGGAACTCTACGCCAATATTCTGGAATATTTCATCGATATCTTTAGCAAACCCGATTCCCCCGAAACGGTAAAACACCAGCTGGATGACATCATGAACAGCTTGGTCACCGACTTTGACGAGGAAGAAGTCCCTCTGCGCATGCAGGAAAAGTTCGAGCAGTTTGTGGTGGATTACCGGGGCGATGAGGATCGGGCCCAGCAGAGTATGCAGGTGGAAAAGACCGCCTTTGAAGAGAAAAAGGACTTCACCCAGCTGCTGACCGACGCAGCCATGAAGCCGGAAAGTTCCCACGCCAGCGCCTCAACCCAAAAGCTGGCCATTGCCCTGTCCAAGGACTGGATTGCCAACGCTTTTGACGATGTGGTGGCAAAAAATCGAATGAAGATTCCCAACGAGATCGAACTGAACATCGATACCTTCAATGACAAGACCTGCGACGGAGAGAACGAGGAGGAGCTGTGCACCCGCTTCAACCAGCTCATTGACACCGAGAAGGCTACCGCTTTGGCTGCCTGTGTCCTTACCACCTTTGACAAATATCTCCAGTATGCAGGCTACGGCGTGGCGGCGGTAGGCGTCATCATGCTGTTTGCAGGGCTGGCGCTGTTCGGCGTCCTGGCCATCATCGCCGGTGTGGCCATGGTGCTCAACTACATGAGCAAGGCCAAGCGTGTGGAGGTCAATCGCGCCAACATTACCGCCCAGTTTGAACAAAAGCGCACCAGCGGCTTGGAGATCCTGCGGGCTACCCTGGCTGAGGTAGTGGACTTCCGCGCCGAGTTTGCCGACCGGGATGCCGATGCCCAAAAGGTCAAGGACTTCCTGGAGCAAATCACCCCGGAACAGTATGTCAAGCATTTGGCGGACAGCACCCGCAGAATCCAGGTATCCTGAGATAGAGGAGGGCAGAAATCATGGATGCAAAACAGAGAGCCAGCTTTATCAACTCGATTGGAACCCAGCCCGGCACAGCCCCCAAGCCGGAGACGGCCACCGTCTCTTCCGCTGAGGAAGAGTCTGGTATGGCATCCCCGACGCCTTTCGCTGCGGTGGGGGAAACTGCGCCCCTCACCTCCCTGAGCGATGCCGCCCCCAAGGCGGCCCATGTATCCCAGTCAGCTCCGGCTTCCGCCTTTGCGGCGGTGGAGGATAGACCCGCAACTGCCGTTTCGGCTGCCGTTCAGGCGGAAGAAGAGGAAAACGCTTTTGCCCAGGGCCTGCCGGACTGGGATCTCGTTCCGCCCCAACTGGCCGTGCGCAGAAGGAGGTCAGTATGACCGCCCCCCGCACCTACGCCGAGTGGAGCGCCCTGCTCGACGAGCTGAAAAACGGGACAGATGACGCTGCGGTACTGGCTGCTATGAAAAGTGGTACCTTGGCATGGCAGAGTGGTGTGGCCGAACGGTTTGCAAAAAAACTTACCGATGCGGTCAACACCCGGATGAACCGAGCCTCGGACAGGTTCAGCCGGGAAATGTCCCGCCCCGGCAACGGCGAAGGCAATATTGTGAGGGCGCTTCTGGCCCTGCGCAGAGAGATGAGTTTCCTCAAGCAGGTTATGGACCTGCCCGTCATCCCTGAAAAGGACCGTGCTCAATACTGCCAGCTGGTGCAGGCCCAGGCGGACAATATGCAGAAATCTCTGGAAGACAGCGCCAAGCGGGATCGATCCGGCAAGCTGGCCAGCATTATCCGCAACCACCGTGTCAATACCCTGTAAGGAGGGGCTATCGTTTTGAGTACACTGAGCGAAAGCAAAAACCTGCTGCGGCAATATTCCATCGCCCGCATTCCATTTGTTGCCATTAATACTATCGAACGCGCCCGTTCCCTGTGTGTCCTAAAGGAAGTGGCAGAGGAGCTGAACCTGCCCTTCTACGTCCACACCCTGTCCAAGGGGGTCTACGACCTGGCCACTGAGAAGGTCCTCAATGAAGACAAGTCGGTTTACGGCGCTATCGATTTCATGAGTGAGCAGATGAAGCGCAAGCAATATCTGACCCTCATCCTCACCGAGATCCCTGACATCAGCAGCGACAACAGCGATGCCCGCCAGATCCTTGACCTGGTTACTTTAGCCAGCGAGTCCGGGGGTGTGGTGATTGTACTGACCAGCAACCCTGTCTGGAACCAGCTGCAGCGCCTGGGGATGACCCTTAAAATTGACAATCCCAACGAGGATGAGATGTACACCATCATCAAGGAGTACATCGATGATTACCGCAACGAGATCCCCATCGAGTGGGACAACACTGATATCCGGGAGGCGGCATCCCTGCTGGCGGGCGTTACCCGCATTGAGGCGGAAAATGTCATTGCCGCTCTCATCGCAAATAAGCGCATCTGCAAGTCCGACATGGACGAAGTGCGCCGGGCCAAGGACCGCCTGTTCTCGGACATTTCCGGTCTGGAAAAGATCGATGTGGATGACAGTGTGGTAGATGTGGGCGGCCTGGAAGGCTTGCGTAAATGGCTCAATGAGAAGAAATCGCTTCTCACGCCCGAAAAGCGGGATGAGCTGCGCAGCAAGGGCCTGCGCCCGCCGCGGGGAATCTTGCTGGTGGGTGTGCCTGGATGCGGCAAGTCGCTGTCGGCCAAGTCTATCTCGGCCACGTGGAAGCTGCCGCTCTACCGGCTGGACTTTGCCACCGTTCAGGGTAGCTATGTGGGCCAGTCGGAGCAACAGCTCAAGGATGCCCTGACCACCGCCGAAAACGTCTCCCCCTGTATCCTCTGGATCGACGAGATCGAGAAAGGCCTTTCCGGCGCCACCAAGGGCGCCGGAGACGGCGGCGTCTCCACACGCATGGTAGGACAGTTTTTGTTCTGGATGCAGGAGTGCAAAAAGATGGTTTTTGTGGTGGCCACTGCCAACGACGTTTCCATGCTGCCGTCGGAACTTCTGCGCCGGGGCCGCTTTGACGAACTGTTCTTTGTGGATCTGCCCACCGCCGAGGAACGCCGGGATATTTTGAGCCTGTACATGCGCAAGTACCTCAAGCTGGACTTTTCCGGCCCCCTGGCGGACAAGATCGTCTCTATTACCGAGGGATTTACCGGCGCTGATTTGGAGTCCACAGTCCGCGACCTGGCTTACCGGGAGATCGCCAACGACGGTTTCCAGATGACCGAAGCTAATATCATCGACGCCTTTAACAATGTGGTGCCGCTGTCCCAAACCAGTCCCGAAAAGATCGAGGCAATCCGGGATTGGGGCAAGGAAAGGGCGGTGCCCGCCTCCGGAAAACCCATCGGTGGTGAAGAATTGCAGCAGAAGAGCGATAAACCCCGCACGCGCAAGGTCTTGGTTTGAGACCAGCCTGTGCCTGTTGACGAAAGAGGGAGAGACAGATGGCCCGCAGCCCTTTCGGCAGCCCGGAAGAAAAACGCCGTCCCCCAGAGGTGACTAGTCCGCCGGTGGAGACAAAACCCCTGGAAACGGCGGAGGAAGACAAAGAAGGATCTTTTGAGGAATGCAGAGCAGAACGGAAAGCCGTCGAACAGCCCGAACAGCAAAAGCTGGAGCAGGCGCAGGAGGAATTTGACGAGTGTGCCGAACGGGAAAAGGAGATCGGTGACAAGGTGGGGGCCGAAAACCCGGAGGACTTTGATGAAGAAGAGTATGAGGAGTGCGGCGGTCATTATGTAGCCCATGTGGAGTACCGGGTTACTGATCCCGAGCAGGGGGAAATCAGCCAGGCGGAAGCGAACGCGGCCTATGAGGCATGTGAGGATCCTGAGGATATGCAGGGGCTGACCGACAACCTGGAAGCCCGCGGCGGTGTTGAGGTGGAAAGCGCCGAGGTTATCGAACGCCCCGACCCGGCGGTGGAGCTTCACGGCACCGAAGCGGAAAAGCAGGAGTTTATCGAGGCCCACAGGGAGGCGGACGAAGCAGCAGAAAAACTGGAAGAGGCGGAGGAGGAAGCCGCCGAAGCTCGTGAGGCTGACGAGGAACCCGAAGAAGCTGCGGAAGGCCTTGAAGAGCTGCAAGAGACCCCTGAAGAGAGGGAGGAAGCCGGGGAAAAGACAGAAGAAGCGGAAGATAATTCGGCAGAGGGAGCCGCAGAGGTGACCTCTGAACAGGCGGAAGAACCGGAAGAAGTTCAGGAAGCCGCCGACAAGGATGTCGAGCAGCCGGAGGAAGGGGAAAATACCGCCGAAGGCGATGCCGAACAGACTGAAGGTTCCGCGGAAGAAGAGACCGAGGAAGCGGCTGAGGAAAGCGAAGCGGGATCGGAAGAGGATCCTGAGGAGGCGGTCGAATCTTCCCCGGAAAAAGCATCCGAGGAAGTGGAGGAAGAATCGAAGGAAGCGGAGACTACTTCTGAGGAGGACGCTGAACAGGCGGAAGAACCGGAAGAAACCGAAGAAGTTCAGGAAGACGCCGACAAGGATGTCGAGCAGCCGGAGGAAGGGGAAAAGACCACCGAAGGCGATGCCGAACAGACTGAAGGTTCCGCGGAAGAAGAGACCGAGGAAGCGGCTGAGGAAAGCGAAGCGGGATCGGAAGAGGATCCTGAGGAGGCGGTCGAATCTTCCCCGGAAAAAGCATC
>ERZ1643249.2161-NODE-2161-length-18693-cov-5.978163_pt1 | contig 18693 bp, 17 predicted proteins | sample MGYA00579263_ERZ1643249 | MGnify/ENA primary metagenome ERZ1643249 (study PRJEB29033, sample SAMEA4952264) | chicken gut metagenome | biome: Broiler Chicken; feature: Gastrointestinal Tract; material: Caecum | place: Ireland | collected 2018 | study: Broiler... | reverse complement strand
AATTTTTCAAATCAAGGCGGCAATGTGTAGGCAGCTTGGCCTTCACATCCGGCTTGAAACAGATAATAACAGTTATAAATTTTCATCTCATTATTTCTTTCCTTCCATACTCATTTTTACTTCAAATATCGTTCCGCCCTGCTCATTTTCATGAACTTCAATTTTCCCATCGTGCACTCGTACGATCTCGCGTACCATTGCAAGCCCAAGACCTACACCGCCAAGTTCTCGGCTTCTTGACTTATCCACCCGGAAGAATGGTTCAAAGATCTGCTCTCGGAATATCTCATCGATTCCATTTCCTGTATCCGCAACCGTCAGAACAACTTCTTTCCCCTTTCGCTCTGCCGATATCGTAACTTTTCCACGTGCGTGGTTATATTTAATCGCATTTTCAACGAGGTTATAAAGCATCCGATAGATCAGTATATCACTGCCTGGCAACATCAGACCCTTGCCTGTATTCTCTTCTTTCTCATCTATTGCACTCTGCCATTTCTGTATTAGCGTAACACCTTTTTCCTGTGCCAACGGCTCCAGATCTGCCAGCACTTCTTCGATTAGTCCGCAAAGTTCAATCTTGTCACTACGTGCTACTGTCTGTAATTCACTCATATCCAGAAGTGTTCTGACCAGCTTGCTGAGACGCTCGTTCTGTTCTGCCACCATCTGGATCGTCTCTTGTGCCACTTTCTCATTGTCCGGATTTTCTGACGCATGATAGAGATCCAATTGTGCTTGAATTAATGCCAATGGAGTTCGTAGCTCATGTGCCGCATTCCCGGTAAACCGACGCTGTGTCTCGAACGATTCAGACAGTCGCAAAAGCATCTTATTATAAGACGTACGAAGTCTGTCCAACTCTGCAATCTTATTCTCTTCAATCATATAATCCGTCAGGTTTTGTGCCTGTACTTTTTCAACTGTCTTAGAGAACTCTCTGAGCGGTTTTAATGCACGACCACTAATAAAATATGTCACCGCTCCACCAAGTAATGCTACAACACCTGTGATGATCAGGCTTCTGTTTCTATAATCAGATTTAGAATTATACACCTCAGTAGCAAATTGTAATACAAAATTGTCCCACTCATTGTCCGGAATCTCAACGTATAGTGCTTCTGGCGTTTCTATCTGATCTGTAACCGTCTCCTGAAGTGTATCGATATAATAGACTCCATTCTTATATAAGAAAAATGTAAGACATCCGCACAATACTGTGATCAACACTGTAGTAAGGATTGTTAGTCTCCACTGGAGTGATAATTTTTTCATGCTTTGCCATCTCCTCCTATCTTATAACCCTCGCCAATCTTATTTACGATCGGATCATAGCCAAGTTCCGTCTTGAGTTTTCTCCTCAAAGAAGACATATGCACACGAATAGAGCCGCTAAAACTGTCCACAGAAGAATCCCAAACATGCTCGATCAACTCTTCTTGGCTGACTGGTCGACCCTGATTCAGAAGAAGATACTCTAAAATTCCCTTTTCTTTTCTCGTCAACGCAACCGGCTTCTCTTCTGCATACGCCACGCGTTCTTTTATATCAAACCGAATGCCGTTGCATTCCAGACAGACATTTTTCTGTATGAATTTTCGTCTTGTCAGACTTCTCACACGTGCCTCGAGTTCCTGCAAATGAAATGGTTTTTCCATATAATCATTCGCACCTGCATCCAACCCTTCAACTTTATCTGCAATCTGACTTCTCGCAGACAAGATCAATACCTTTGTCTCTTCATTTTCTTTACGAAGTTCCCGAAGAATCTCCATCCCATCTATCCCAGGAAGATTAAGATCAAGCACAATCAGATCATATATTTCAGCATAAATCATATCCAATGCTTCTTCTCCGTCATTGCACACATCCACCTCATAGCCGGCCTGGTGCAGACTTTTCGCAATTATGTTACATAATTTCTTTTCATCTTCAACGACTAATAATCTCACTTTATTTTTCTCCATCTTCTTAACAGAAATTTTACACTCCACATTGTATAATTCCAATATCACAAAGTCAATAAACTAACTTTGAACATTGAAAGGAGTATTTTATGAAATCTGAAAAAGCATTACAAATTTTTTTACTTACAGCTGGTCTGATTTTTTTCCTTGGCGGAATTTTCCGCGGCGAAGCCGCTGTAGTGCTTAGTAAGGCAATAAAATTATGTATGGAGTGTGTCGGAATTGGATAAGAAAATAAAATCAAACAAAAACATTTTCGTCCGTTTCCGCGGATGGATTCAGGCAGCTGAAACACTGCTTACTAACATTTATATTCCAAATCTATGGAAAGGAAAAATTTATCAGGGAAATGTAAAGACAATGTGTGTACCCGGACTGAACTGCTACTCTTGTCCGGCCGCTACAGGTGCCTGTCCGATTGGAGCTTTCCAGGCTGTAGTTGGTTCCTCAAAATTTAAATTCACCTACTACATCACCGGATTTTTCATCCTGTTAGGAGTTCTGTTAGGACGATTTATCTGCGGTTTCCTCTGTCCGTTTGGATGGTTTCAGGATTTGCTACATAAAATTCATAGCAAGAAATTTTCCACCGCAAAGTTAAAACCCCTGCGGTATCTGAAATACGTGATTCTAGTCGTCTTTGTTATACTGCTTCCGATGTTTGTAACCAATTCACTTGGTATGGGAGATCCTTTCTTCTGTAAATATATTTGTCCACAGGGCGTACTGGAAGGTGCAATTCCTCTGTCACTTGCCAACTCAGGAATCCGTTCTGCACTCGGACATCTGTTTACATTTAAGTTCACAATCCTTGTGCTTTTTATCATCTTAAGCATCTTGCTTTACCGTCCCTTCTGTAAATGGATCTGCCCACTCGGTGCCATCTACTCTCTGTTTAACAGAGTATCTTTTCTTAAGATTCAAGTGGAGCACGAAAAATGTGTTGGCTGCCAGAAATGTAGCCGTGTTTGCAAAATGGATGTCAATGTAGTTGATACACCGAACCATCCGGAGTGTATTCGTTGCGGAGAATGTATGAAAGCCTGCCCGACTGATGCAATCTTCTATCATTACGGATTTTCAAACAAGAAACAGGCTGACAATAAATCAATAAAATAAAATTCAAAAGGAGATTTAAAATCATGAAAAACAAATCAATTAAAACAAACTCAATGAAATCAAAAACGGTAATCGCTGCATTACTTGCCAGTTCTGCACTTTTTGCTTTCACAGGCTGCGGGAACTTTTCCTTCTCAACAAACAATAGGAACCAGGAATCCACTTCTTCTGTAGATGACGGAAGCACAAATGAACTGAACAAAAAACTGGAAGACCTTTACCGGCAGGAAAATCAGATTTTTGCTGATCACAAAGACGTTTGGGACAAAGTATTTGGTTCTATGAACAAAGATACTGCTGGTGATGCCATGACTGAGAACTATGCAGACGTCCTTGCAAGTACAGTTGAATCTAATAAAGATTCCTTCTCAGAAGAAGAGTATAAAACTCTGAGCAAAGACCTTGAAGCAATCCGCGGCATCGAAAAAAACATTGCAAAACTTGGAAAAGAGATTGCTGCATCTGATTCCTCTGACAGTGTTTCCTCCAAATCAGATAAATCCGCAAGTGTGTTCCACGGGTTCAAAGGAAAAGATCTGGATGGAAATGATGTAGATGACAGCCTTTTCACTAATAACAAAGTTACAGTTGTAAACTTCTGGTTCAGTGGGTGCAAGCCATGCGTTGGGGAGCTTTCTAAACTGAATGAATTAAACGAAACACTCAAGAAAATGGGTGGCGAAGTTGTTGGTATCAATACAGACACTTTAGATGATAATCAGAATAGTATCAAAGAAGCGAAAGAAATCTTAAAAGCTCAAGGTGCTTCCTACAAGAATCTGACTTTCGATTCTGATTCAACAGTTGGAAAATACGCCCGCAACATCATGGGATTCCCTACAACAGTTCTTGTTGATAAAGACAGAAATATCGTTGGCGAGCCTTTGATGGGCGGAATCGACAATCAGGCAAATTACGATCAGCTGATGAAGCAGATTCAATCCGTAATCGACCAGAAATAATTTATATTATAATTCAGCCACTTTCACGGTTATTCTGCAAAAGTGGCTGATCAGTCCCCAAATTAAAGACAATGCCGTTTTCGACATTATCTGATAAATGATATTTCTTGTTCATAAGTTAGACCTCCTCTAAAATGTCTAGGACGCGATTCTCTCTCCTATAGCAAATGTCGATGGGCTTTTCCTGTTCGCTGCGAATCGGGGAATTTCTTGGTCTGGCCTGGAATTGCGTGGACATCAGTCAGGAAGCAATCGATGAAAATCGTGCCTATGTCTTTATCAATAAGGAGTCACAGAGAGTCAGAAAAGAATCCTTGAACGCTCTACAAGGAAAAGATGTACTACTGGTCTTTCCGTCGCAGCATAAGAATATAGCAGTCGTTAGCTTCGGCTTAATCTGCTTTAGTATTGTATAGACATTAGGTAAGGATAGCAACAAGACACAAAAATAGCCGCCCCGTCTGGTAAACTAAGCGGCAATTATCTGGCATAGTAATTATCGAAATGGTCAGGATCAGAATCCAGTCAAAAACACATAGACAAACCGTCCAACTCAAGGTATATTAAGTATAGAAAAAAATCAACGGAATACTGTTTATCATTCTTGAACGCATGAAGAATGGTAGACATATAACAGATGCCCGTGGTGACAATGAGGCAATCCCCTGAAATTAGCTGTAGCTAATACTCAGCTAATTTTCCAGTCTTATCTGAGCCTGACAGAGAGTGACAATAGGTCGACCTCTCCTAAGCGGGAAGTGTATGGCAAATTTGAAACCACCATGATCTTTATTAGGTTTAGATTCAAATGGCGAAACCGCCTGAATGTTTAATTGTAAAATTTTTTGACAATATAAATTTTAAAGAAGAATATTCAGATCATGAAATTATGAAGTACCGGAGGATGCCCCTGTGATGAAAGATTTGTGGAAATATTTTGAGGATATGAAAGAGATCATATATGTCGTAGATACGGATAATCATTCTATGGTTTATATGAACAAATATGCAATGGATGTGTTTGGAATTAGGTCAGAGGAGGAATATATAGGAAAAAAATGTTATATACTTCTTCAGGGATTTGCCTTCCCCTGTCCGTTTTGCAATACCGACGATCTTAAAGAAAACAAGTTTATGGAATGGAGGTATAAGAATCCTATTCTCAAAAAGACATTTCTTTTAAAGGACACCCTTATACGCCAGAACGGAAAGACCTATAGAATGGAAATTGCAATCCAGAAAGAAAAAGAGCCGATTTCTGTCAACGGATTTATTCACTATGAGACATTGCTCAACGACTGTCTGATCGAACAAAACAGTGCAGGAGATTCGGAGCAGAGTATCAACATACTGCTGGATTCCCTTGGACGTAAGATCAAATCCAGGAAACTGGTTGTATACGAGAAAGATTCTTCAGAGGATTTTGTCCGCAGTTATGGATGGCCAAAAAAAAATGAAAAAGAGAAAAAAATAAAAAAAGAAATGCAAAAATTTCTAAAGGACTGGTGTAAAAGATTTGACTGTAATGAGCCTATTATCATAAGAAACACAGATTTTTCTAATGAAATAATAATAGATGATACGAAAGGAGAAAAAACTAAAAATAAAGCCAACGTTATAATAATCCCATTTCTGGATGTAGGAGAATTAAAAGGAGCTTTGCTGATTGACGATCCAAAGATGGGTAATCTGGAGGATATAGGAGAGATAGGGAGAATTCTGTCCAGTTTTATAGTCAGACTGATGGAACGCAGGGATCTTATAAAACGCCTGGAGTATATGGGATTTCATGATCAGCTTACGGGAGCGCTCAACCGCAATGCCTTGGAAGAGTATATTGACAGTATTGACCCCGATAAGCCTGTGGGACTTGTATTCTGCGACATCAATGGACTTAAGAAGATCAATGATTTGCAGGGGCACGAGAGCGGCGATAAAGCCATACGGCAAGTGTATGAGACACTTAGGACCGCGTTTTCTGGCGGCAGAATATACCGCATGGGAGGGGATGAATTTCTGGTTGTGCCGCACTGCGAAAATGAAGATGAATTTGACATACAGGTTCAGTTATTCCGTCGCATGGTCATGGAGAATAACTGTCAGGTATCCATTGGCGACATATGGAAGAAAAAGGCGGGGAAAGATTTCAACGGGCTGTTAAAAGAAGCGGATGAAAAGATGTATATAGAAAAGAAAGATTTTTATATACAGAGCAATTCAGTAAAGACAGGCGGACTGCCGGAACCGGTACAGGATGGGGTGCGCCATCCCTTTCTGAAATTCATGCAGAACTACTATTTTGATGAAGAAACTTTTTTTAAAACCATGTCGTCTCAGAGATTTACGAGCTACATGTACTGTGGCGATATGAAAAAGAATATGTATTATATTTCCGATTCCATAAAAAATGACTTCAAGTTTTCGAACAATTTGGTGTATGATTTTATATCTTTGCTGGAGCAGAGAATCGTGGAGACGGACAGACAGTTTCACATCGACGACAGGAAAGAGATGCTGGACAAGAAAAAAACGTGGCACAGTATGCATTACCGAGTTTATAACAGAGACGGGATACCTGTGTGGATACACTGCCAGGGCATATTGAAGTGGAATGAAGACAAGTCTAAACCGCTTTTTTTCTCAGCGTGCATGGAGGTGCTGGACAATGAATCTGAAGAGGGCAATCTCTCTGTAAGCCAGCGGTTTTCCAAAGCTTTGGATGTTTTTACAGAACAAGAGGATGGTTTGCAGGAAATTCTCCTCATATGTGTTGCCCTGAATAATTTTTCTGCGATCAGCCAACTTATGGGCAGCAGAAGAGGGGATAATATCATATGGGAGATTATGAGCTATATCAGGAAAGAGTCAAGTGGAAAGATCCGGCTGGTAAGGACGGGAGAATCAAGATTTATACTGATGGCTGAAAATGTCTCTGACCCGGCTCCAAAGATCAAAAAGATTAAAGAAGCAGTAAAGAAGGTATACATACAAAATCAGATATCCATTGTTTATCCCTGTTCGGTTGGGATACTGCGCAGACCCAAAGACGGAGAAAGCGCGGAGACACTGCTCAGAAAGGCCAATGTTGTCATGCATGCGGCGAACAATCTTCCAGATATGCCCTATGTAGAATTCTATCAGGAACTGGAGGAGGAATATAAGGGCGAGAAAGAACTTTACATGGAGTTAAACCGCTGTATCAGAGAGCGTTTTGAGAATTTCAGGATTGTCGTACAGCCTCAGGTACAATCGGAAACAGGAGAGATATACGGCGGAGAGGCGCTTCTGAGATGGCGATACAATGGGGTGGACGTCCCACCTTCCAGCTTCATCCCCATATTAGAGAAAAATGGGCTGATTATTCCGGTAGGGAAATGGATTATTACGCAGGTAGCGGCTTTTGTCCGCTGCATTACAGAAATAATGCCGGACTTCAGACTGTCATTTAATGTCAGTTACTACCAGATCAGCGATACGACATTCTTTCCGTTTATCAAAAAAGTTATGGAGAATAATAAGATAAAAGGAAAAAATCTCATGATAGAACTGACAGAGACACATTTTAATGAGATGCCGGAGAGACTGGAAACATTTATAAAAGAGTGCGGGGAACTTGGCATAAGCTTTGCACTGGATGATTTTGGAAGCGCATATTCCAGTCTGCAGCTCCTTTTGCAGTATCCGGCGGATGTGATTAAGCTGGACCGCGAAATGACGAAAAAAATCACATCGTCTTCTGAAAAAATGGATTTTATTATGAGCATTATGTATGCATGTCATAAGTTTAATAAAAAAATATGCGTCGAGGGAGTGGAGACAGAGGAGGAGCTGGAGATAGTACGTCAGACAGGGTGCGACTTTATACAGGGGTTCTATTTTTACAGACCCCTTGAAAAAGACCATCTTCTTGAAGTACTAAAGAATGCATAAAAACAGAGGGGGGAAAGAAAAAAGGAGGTAAAGAATGGGCGAGGAAACTTATGGAGGAGAAAAGACAGTAAAATTTGTCGCTGAAAATGAAGGACTTGATATCGAAGCACTCTCAGAGGACAATGAATATCTGTTTTCTGCAACGATAGGGAGACTGTCCCCATCCGGGGAAGAGTTTAAGATAAAGATGCGCAGAGGAAAAGAGATCCCGGATATAATTGCAAAAAGAGATAAAATCAAGCTGGTAACAGCAAAATCCAACATGAAAAAAGGCGATCAGATTGCCGTCATCAACGGGGCGGTAACTGAGGTAGGAAAGGATTTCATCTACGTTGCCCCGAATGATGCGGAGGAATACACAGAAGGCAGAAGGAGTTTCCGGTTATCGCTTAGAAAGGAATGCATCGTAAGAAGAAGCGGCGGTTCGCAGAAAAAAGAACTAACTGCGGATATCAGCCTGACGGGCATCTGCATCATAAGCGATGAAGAGTATGAGCCGGGAGAAGAAATAACAGTGTCAGATCTTCAGATTATTGATGGAGGGAAGTTACATACCCTGCCTGCCAGGGTAATCAGAAAGAACAGTGGGACAGATGACAAGGACAAGACAATCAGATATGGATGCTGCTTTGAAAATCTGCCTGAGAGCGTAGAGGATAAGCTCTGCCACGATATTTTCGCTCTTCAGTTAAAGAGGGTGAAAGGATAGAAAACACAGATAAAAGATCATTATAGAAAAGAGAGGAGCAGAGTTATCATAAGCTCCCCTCTTTTTCAGTATTGTTCAAGATATTCTTCGAGAGTGATTCCAAGAGAATGTATTTCGGCAGCGGCATCCCCGACATAGCGGTAATGCCACGGCTCGTAAGTGATTCCGGTAATGTCCTCAGTTCCTTTGGGATACCGCAGGATGAAACCATATTCATAGCAGTGGGACATCAGCCATTGCTGCTCAGGAGTATCAGCCTGGCTTTCTTCCAGAACAGGGTAGGAGGCGGATGTAATATCAACTGCAAGGCCAGCTTCGTGCTCGCTCGTCCCTGGGAGGGTAACAGAACGCACGGTTTCTTTATATGCCTCCAAAGGAGTAAGTCCGGCGGACATACGCTCTGTCATTCCATCAGAAAAAAGTTCTGCCTGTCTGTCATAGGAACGGTAACCAGATACAACAGTCAGTTCGATTCCCTGTGATTTCGCGTCAAGAAGCATCTGCTGCAGATTCGCGGCAATCCGTGAGTCTACCGTGCAGCCGTAGCCGCAGTCCACCAGAGATGGCGGGATATAACCGGAAGAGAGAGGATGCTCTCTGTTTATGAGGGTAAGCTCCCATCCCGAGTCAGATGCAAGCTGCGTGTCGGGGGAAAGCTCCACGATATCCACCGCTATATCGGAAGAGAGAGCGGCTCCCGGCTCCTCCTTTTTTCCAGAGGAGCCAGAAGCCGCAGTAAGAGTCAGGCCTGTAATCATATGGAAGAGGTCAGGGCATACAAAAGTGAGGGTAAGAAGCATGACAGCGGCTCCCATGAAAGCGCCGCCCGTAAAATATCCAAGTCTCCTCAAAAAACGTTTTTTCTGTATCATATGCAAGTCTCCGGACTAGAGAGTGTTCAAGTGATTAACAAGCAGCGTGGCAATCCTGGAGCATGGGGCTTCGGTGCACACTGCGCCGATCTGATTTGCCACCATAGGCATACCGTATACCACGCAGGATTCTTTATCCTGCCCGATTGTGAAGGAGCCTTTCTGACGCATGGCGAGCAATCCCTCCGCACCGTCAGAGCCCATACCTGTCAGTATAATGCCGATGCCATCGCTGCGCACTGTTTCCGCAACAGAGTAGAAGAGCACGTCAACAGACGGTCGGTGTCCGTTTACCTTAGAACCGGGAACACAGTTTACATAATAGTTGATCCCCTTTTTTGACACCTTGAGGTGATAATCACCTCCCGGAGCGATAAGCACCTGTCCCTGGTGGATCTGGTCACCGTTTTTCGCCTCTTTTACCTGCATTGCGCACAACCGGTTCAGTCTTTCCGCATACATGGCAGTAAAGCCCTCCGGCATATGTTGGGTTACGACAATGCCCGGCGTATCGGAGGGGAGATCCCTGAGAACCTCAAGCGTTGCTTCAGTGCCGCCGGTAGATGCTCCCAGGGCAATTACGGTGTTTTTAAGTTTTGGAGCATGAGGATTTTTGATTTTGAGCTGTCCTGCAGCCAGTTTCGGCAGATTTATATGCACACGGGAAGTATGAGCTCCGGCAGAAAGAGACGGCTCTCTGCGCGACGGTTCAGATTCAGATTTTGCAGTAGACGACGTAGCAGAATCATTCATCAGAATATTGTGGGGAACCTTCACGGAGGCAGTAGAGGCCATCACGATCTTGGCGGCAAGGCTCCGGGCAAATGATTCAGTTGTGTAGCCCTTGGACATATCCGGTTTTTTCACAAAATCAACGGCGCCGTATGACAGTGCGTCAAAAACGCTGACATTGAGCGAGGATACCAGGATGACGGGGATACGGTGTTCGGGCAGAAGTTTCTTCAGGAACTCGATCCCGTTCATTCCGGGCATCTCAATGTCGAGAGATATTACATCCGGTTTCAGAGAAGAGATTTTCTTCATTGCATCGAAAGCGTTCATCGAATATCCCACGACTTCGATCCTCTCGTTCATCTTCGGAAGATGTTCTTTTAGAAAACGACAGAAGACCATGGAGTCATCCACGATCATCAGTTTAATTGATTTTGCATTATACATGAAAAAGTGTCCTTTCTAATATCTAAGTTTATTTCAGCGGTTTTCTGTAAATAGAAGGCTGGATATACTTATAATTTATGTTGGAGCGGTCCAGTGACTCCGAATGACCGATCATGAGATAGCCGCCCGGAACTGTAGCATCATAAAAGCGGTCTATCAGGCTGTTTTTTGTCTCCTGGTCAAAGTAGATCATTACATTCCGGCAGAAGATAACATCAAATTTCAGGCGGAACCGGATCGGATCCATCAGATTAAAGGTGCGGAAGATGACATTGTCCTTAAGCGCCTGAGATACGGTATAGACATCTTTTTCTCCCGAAGGACGAAAATACTTGCGTATCCACTCCGGTGGGAGCTGGCTTAAGGATTCTTTGTCATAGACAGCGTTCTGCGCGGTTTTGAGCACATTCTGTGAGATGTCGGTGGCAAGGATGCGGGTATCCCAGCTGCCCGCTTTTGAACCAAAATATTCTTTAAGTATTATAGACAATGTGTACGGCTCCTCACCGGTCGAACACCCCGCGCTCCATATGCTCAGAACATGATCCTTCTTTACCTGTTCGAGGTAAGGAAGGATCGTATTCCGGAAGAAATTGAAATGGGCTTCTTCACGCATGAAGAAAGTATAATTTGTAGTGAGCTGGTTTAACAGTATCTCTATATCGGCAGGATTCTTTTGAGAAATAATACGGTCAGTATATTCTTTGAAAGATTTCATCCCCATAGCGCTGATCGTGTTGGACAGACGCCCAATGATCAGCTGCTTTTTTTTACTTAAATCTATACCATAATCATTCTTGACAAAGCGGACCAGCCGCCAGAAATCTTCATCAGTAAGCGTCATCATGGCAGAAAAACTCCTTTCCGGTCTTTATGACTCAATGATGGCGGAACAGTTGAGCAGAAGAACGATTTTTCCGCCGTCCACGGATATCATGGAAGTGGCAAGCTGCTGGCGATCTTCCAGAGGAACCGGAGAAGATTGTGATTCGTCAAGCGACAGCACCTGAGACACTGCGTCTACACAGATTCCGATTCTGTCAGAGCCAATGTCAAGTATAATGATACATGTCTTAGAGGTGTATTCAAGGAATGGTTTTCCAAGACGCAGCCGAATATCAATGATCGGAATGATCTGCCCTCTCAGGTTGATGATCCCGCGCACATAATCGGGAACAAGAGGCAGGGGGCGTATAGTGTGGTTTGTAATAATCTCTATGACATGCTCCGTGGGAACACCGTAAGTCAGTCCGTCGGAGACAAATGTCAGGAATTCTTTTGTGGTAGTATCCTCGGCAGCAGAAGTTTCCAGCTCCTCGCTTTCAAGAATCTCCTGAGCAGTAAGCCCTTCCTTTTCATTTGACATGGTTAATTCCTCCTAATCAGTTTATTATGAATGAATAACAGCAGAATAAATGCTTGCAATATCCAGGATAATGCTTATATTGCCATCGCCGAGTATCGTGCAGCCGCTGATGCCGTATTCCTTGATGCCGAAATTATTGAGGTATGCGGGCAGTGGTTTGACAACGACCTGCTGTTCTCCGAGAAGGCTGTCCACGAAGAGGCAGAAAGATTTTTCGTTTGCCTCAACCCACATCAGTATTCCGTCCTCAATATTTGTGCAGACCTCTTCATATATGCCGTACAGATTGTGCAGACGGATGATCGGGTAAAATTCGTCCATACAGCGTATGATTTCATTGCCTGAAGCGTCAAAGATAACGTCCTCAGCCGCCACTTTGAAGGACTGGCGGATGTTGGAGATTGGCACTGTAAATATAGAATTGCCTACGGAGATCTCCATGCCGTCCACGATAGCAAGAGTGAGAGGGATCTTCAGCGTTGTGCAGGAGCCTTTCCCTTCCTCGCTGGTCATGGATACGCCTCCGCCGATGCTCTCGATGTTCTTCCTTACAACATCCATGCCGACGCCGCGTCCTGAATATTCTGTGACTTCGGCGTTTGTGGAGAATCCGGGTTCCATGAGAAGAGCAAGGATATCTTTTTTTGTATATTCCTCCTCAGGCTTAGTAAGGAAATTGTTTCTTTTGGCTTTTTCCAGCACAGCATTTGTATTCACTCCCCGCCCGTCATCCTGGATAGAGATGATTACTTCATTGCCTGTGTGTACGGCGGAGAGAATAATCTCACCCTGCGGATCTTTGCCTGCCGCGATTCTTTCCTCGCTGGAATCCTCAATGCCGTGATCCATGGAATTACGGACAATATGCATGATAGGATCGCTGATGCTGTCCACGATGGATTTGTCGAGCTCTGTGTCTTCACCAACAAGAGTAAGGCGGACATCCTTGTTCAACGTCTTTTTCATATCGCGGACGATACGGTTCATTTTCTGGAATACGCCGGATACGGAAACCATCCTCAGAGACATGGAAATATCCTGAAGATCATCAGTCAGTTTGCGGAGCTGGCGCGCGGATTTCATAAAGTTATCAAGTTTAAGTCCTTTCAGGTCAGGGGACGACGTCACCATAGATTCCGTAATGACGATCTCGCCCACAAGAGCCATAAGGCTGTCCAGTTTGGACAGATTTACACTGATCAGGTTCTGCTTGACCGGAGCATGGTGCGCAGAGGACTGCTGGCGTCCGGGCTGCTGAGTGCCCTGGGGTTTTTTAACGGTGTCCGGTTCAGCGGCGCCGGAGGTTTTTTCTTTGCTTTCTTTTTCTTTCTCCCCGGACAATGCATTTTCAATCAACTCATAAGAATGGATATTGTTGCTTCCGGCGACGATGACGGCTGCCTTTTTTGCCTGATCCTCATCCTTAAATCCCAGATAAAAGCCATTGCTAATAATTTCCTGGGAGGTCTCGCCGTTAGTTTCCACGTCTGGCGGGGAACATATAAAATCATACCCGTTCTCCTGAAGCGTCGTGACCAGCATGAACGCACGCAGATTCTCCATCCCGCAGCCCTCCTCAAAAAAGAGGCGTATGCACCATGGGGAGTCGGGAATACCGGGAATGTCTGTCAAAGATACCGAGGCAGAAACAATTGCAGCGTCGGCGTCTGAACCTGAATCCTGCCCTTTGCCCTGCCCGCTGATTTTGCTCAGAAAATCATTTATTTCTTCTATAAAACTGTCGATATTAGTACTGAGCGGCTCATTGTTTTCAACTTTTTCGATCTCTTCGCGAAGTCTGTCAACAGATTTGAACATGAGGTTAAACAGTTCGTTTTTCTCCTCGGAATTCAGGGCGGACATTCCGTTTTCCCTGATATAAAAGAAGAGATCCTCAATGTGGTGGGCGATCTCCATGAGAGAGTTGAATTCAAGCATGGCAGAAGAACCTTTGATCGTATGCATGCTGCGGAAAATTTCGTTGACTTCGTCTTCAGTGAAATCTTTATTCTGCTCTGCTTCGATCAGAAGCTCGTCCAGTCGTTCCAACAGTGAGTTCGTTTCAAATAGATATGTATCAAGTAAGCTGTCAGTTACATTATCCATGGTATGCACCGCCTTTTCTATGATAAGATAGTTTGTAACAGAGGGTATATGCTGTGTGAAAACAACTTCATAAGAATCTCTGTCGTTCTATATTTCGACAAAAAAGAGAAAAAAATAATTACCGGGAGGCGAAAAAATGGCAAATATTTTAAAGGTGACGACTCCGACTACAGGTTATGACAATGCGGCAAATGTCAGGGCGAACCCGGAAATGCAGAATCCGGTCCATGTGCAGGGACCGGTTGATCCCAACAAAGTCGTGCGTCCGGACGCCAGAAGCGATGCGTTGGGGCAGCAGGAAGGGGAACCGCTTCAGTTTAAATTCGAGTCAAATTTTGACAACTTTATACGCCAGCTTCAGAAGATGCCGTCAGTGGCGGAAGAACTTCCAAAACTTTTAGCGGAGCTGTCGTCCACCTCTGTCCAGTCAGGGCTTAAAGGAGGCATCGCCCAGGAGATCGCAAAATTTCTTGGGATGATAGAAGCCGGACAGGGTAATCTCCAAGGGCTGCTCCAAAATCAGGGGATGTCGGCAGTACGGTATACAGGAGCGTTCTTCGGACTGCTCAGAAAGATGATGAATGAAACAAAATCTGTGGAGCTTAAGACGAATATTCTGAATTTTCTGAAAAAGTATACAGATATGGCGGAGAGCGGAAGCATCATGGAAGATATTCAGAGAGATCTTAAAGAAGTGCTTCAGCGGATGTTTCCCCGACAGAGGGAAGAGGCTGCGCAGATGGGGCAGAGGCTTATCAGCAGGGAAGGAGCGTCGCCGGAACAGCAGGCGGAGAACCTTCGTACTTTGAAGTCTGATATTCTTCCGTATCTTAATGAATATATATCAAAGACACATGACAGAGGAGTACTGAGGGATACAGTGGCTCATATGGCGGATCTCATCGGCCGCTATGAGAACGGGCAGCAGCAGGGCGTGCTCCAGGCTTTTCAAAAGCTCATGGACTATCAGGCATTTCAGCGCATTTTCGGAGACTTTGACCTGACAAAAATATTTCATATACTGAAAAATACAGAATTTGAAAAAGCGTCCGCCCGGAACAAACAGATGGATCAGCTTGCCCAGATTATTGTCAAAGGAGCGGCAGGGGAGGCTGGAACAGAGAATGTGCAGGCGTTCAGGCAGCTTATGGAAGCGATGGTGCTCAATGAGAGCGTCTATATGCCGCTTCTTCACCTCCTCGTTCCTGCGTCAGTAGACGGGACAATGATGTTTTCTGAGATGTGGGTGGATCCAGACGCCGAGGGCGGCCAGGAAAAGGAAGACGGCAGCAGGGAGAGGATGATAAAAGGATTAGTAAAATTTGACATCCAGGATCTCGGATTTTTTGATCTGTTCTTTCTGTGTGGAGAAGAGAAGGTATCCGTCCAGATCAATATCCCTGCTGCTCTGGAGAAAGACTCAGGAAAAATACAGGCGGACATCAGGCGGATATTGGAGGAACACTCCCTGAGACCGGAAGAAGTGCTGACCGGAAACAGCTCCGCTTCTATACCGCTCACAGAAGCATTTACAAAACTCAAAGAAAGGAAGAATTCGATCAATGTCAGCATTTGATGATGTACTCAACCAGAAAGCTGTGGCGTTATCTTATGATGAAGAGGGACAGGCAGCTCCTGTTATCGTGGCGTCGGGCGTGGGTTACATGGCCCGGAGGATCATTCAGGCAGCCAAGGACAGCGGAGTGCCTATCTATGAGGACAATTCCCTCGCTACAGTGCTCACTCAACTTGATCTGGGCTCTGAGATTCCCCAGGAGCTGTACGCGGCAATAGTGGATATCTATGTGTATTTTCTTAATTATGGAAAAGCAAAAAAAGAAAAAGAGAAAGACACGGATAAAGAATTGCCGGAACAGCCGGTGGAAGAAGAAGCTCAGGAGTCGCGCGAGAGCGCGGATGAAGACTCTGTTTAGCCGCGTGACTGCGCTGATGCCAGTGTAAATACAAAAAATAAAATCCCCCAGATACACGTCTGAGGGGATTTTATTTTTCTGTTTAATATTTATCATTGCTGCCGACAAAGGAGCCGTTAAATGCCGCCGGGCGGGAAACAGGTTTGTCAGATACAGGCTCAGGAGCCGCCATATCTTCGAAGGTATCCGTCGTTTCTGATATGGTTTCCGCCCCCTTTTCTGTCTGTACCGGAGAAGAAGCAACAGATCTCTGAGCAGGAACACTCTCGCCCGCCTCCCGGAGCGATGCGGCGAGACGGTTCAGATCCTGGTCGCTGCGAAACTTAAAGCCCGATACGATCTTGTGGAGAAGAACAGCCTGTGCAGACATTTGCTGGCTTGCCGCCGCGCTCTCTTCTGCCGTAGCGGAATTCGTCTGTATCACGCTTGAGATCTGATCGATCCCTGTAGTAACCTGGGAAACTGCGTCAGCCTGTGTCTTTGAAGTTTCCGATATAGAGCTTATCTGGTCTACAACCATCTGCGCGTTTGCAACGACTTTGTTCATGGATTCTGCCGTCTCGTCTGCGATAGTGATGCCCTTGTCCACAGCGGCGATCGCATTTTGGATCATGACGGCGGTATCTTTTGCCGCATTCTGGCTCTTTCCGGCAAGGTTGCGAACCTCGTCGGCAACGACGGCGAAGCCTTTGCCCGCTGATCCTGCCCTCGCAGCCTCGACAGCTGCGTTAAGTGCAAGGATGTTGGTCTGAAAAGCAATATCCTCAATTGTCTTGATGATCTTGTGGATCTGCTTGGAGGCCTCCTTGATCTCCGCCATGGCATTGGTCATTTCACTCATATGAAGATTACTGTCCATCATATCGTTTCCGACGCTGTTGGCAAGACTGCTGGCGGTCCCCGCATTTCCTGCGGATTCAGTAATCTGTGTGGAAATGTCATTTATCGTAGCCGCAAGCTCTTGAACAGAACTTGCCTGCTGGGTTGCACCCTGGGAGAGCGCCTGCGCTCCGTCTGACACCTGTGTGGACGCTGTGTCCACCTGACTGGCTGCGCTGCTGATCTGCTGAAGAGAGCTGCCCAGGTGGTAGCAGAGCCGCTGCATAGATGTAAGAAGCGGCTGGAAACCGTCTGCATATAAATCACGGCAGTCAGAGCTGACGGTAAAATCGCCTTTGGACATGGCGGTAAGTATTCTGTCTTCATCTTCAATGATCTGGCGGAGCGTGTCGGTAAGCTTTCCGGTACACCGGATGAGCTCTCCGATCTCGCTGCCCTTTTCACATTCCGGCATAGGGGAATCCAGATCCCCTGCGGCAAGGGCGCTGATACGCTCTGCGCATTCCATAAGAGGAGTGAACAGTCCTCTGCCTGTCATGAGGAGCAGTAATGCCAGAAGAACGGCTGAGACTGCAAGAAGTGTGATCTCTATTACCGTCAGTACTGAAAAGGAAGCGTTTCCCTGCACACTGGCGGCAATTCCCACGATTGCGGCAATCCATGCTGCCAGGGCAAGAAGGAAACATATAAGTTGTGTTTTCCATTTTAAAGTTGTTTTTTGATACATGTTTCTTACTCCTTCCATATACATATATTGAGTAGATTATTTACAGTTTAATGTAAGAAAGATAATCATACCCATACATTTCACCATACTGATATATTCGACATCAGAGAAGAAAAAATAAGGAAATAATGTGTAATTTTTTGCAGAAAAATTTACAAATGATATTAATCCGAATTATATAATTATATAATGGTAATAAATGTTATAAATCCAAAAAAAATAGCGTTTTATCAGGATTTTAGCGAAATAAAGTATTGACAATGTTGGAGATAATTAATAAAATACTAAGAAAAAACAAAAAATTTGTCGAAAAGGGCCGGGGAATCAAATTTCAAAGATGCTGGATCATATCAGTAAGTACGAAGGATAATTAGGATGTCCCGGCTGATGTTTGTTAAGACAAAGAAAGGACGTGTCTCTATGGCAATAAGCGGAATATACGGAAATACCATCAGCATGGCGTCAAAAGCTCTGGACTTTCTCTGGACGAAAGAGTCCGTTATATCAGACAATCTGGCGAATGTGGAGACGCCCGAATACAAGGCAAAATACGTTACATTTGAAGAAGAGTTCCAAAGACGCCTTGAGGCGGCCGGAAACGGCAGCGCGCAGGACATCGCCAAGGCCATTGATGCAAGCCGTTACCAGATACATACATCCGATGAGGAATCATCAAGGGTGGATGGGAATAATGTGAATGCAGATGTGGAGATCATGGAGCTGACAAGAACCTCTCTCCAGTATCAGTACCTTCTTAGAAGTGTTACCAGCGATATCAGCCGCCTCAATACAGTGATCACGGGACAATGACGCCCGGCGTGGAAGCAGTTAACAGGAGATTTTATTTTTAAAGGAGATGAGTGGCATGGAGACTAATTTTATCACACCGATCCGCCTGTGGGGATCAATAGAGGGGATAAACAACGTTTCTGCAGTTTCGGAAACGGCGTCTGCGGACGGGATGTTCCGCAGCATTTTTGAG
>ERZ1643249.2160-NODE-2160-length-18696-cov-4.659782_pt1 | contig 18696 bp, 13 predicted proteins | sample MGYA00579263_ERZ1643249 | MGnify/ENA primary metagenome ERZ1643249 (study PRJEB29033, sample SAMEA4952264) | chicken gut metagenome | biome: Broiler Chicken; feature: Gastrointestinal Tract; material: Caecum | place: Ireland | collected 2018 | study: Broiler... | reverse complement strand
TCATCTCTTCATCTTTTGATTTACATTCGCAAATCTCTTCAGTGCGATATTGCAATTTAACTGCGTTGTTCTCTGAAGAAATTTCAACATTCGACTCACCAAGAATCTTTTTTAAGTTCACTGCTGAAGAAGAATCTTTTTCAACTGATGCCAAAACTTTACCCAAATTTTGACATAACTTGAAAAAATCACTTTTTATAAAATAATACTCTTCTTCTGCTTTTTCTTTTTGTTCTTTATAGAAATTTATAAGCATTTCTTCTTCACTGACATACATATCAAACCTCTCCAAAATTTCTCTTACACTCTAGTAAAAGTGTAATATCCTTCTTCATCAACTTCGCTTTTTGTCCATGCAGAACCATTAAGCCAATTGTTTGTGTTTTCAGGATCATCTACAATGCTTGCCAAAACCTTGACTGTAGTTGCATCTCCAACAAGTCCAGTTCCATAACCTTGACAAAATGCCTTGTCTGATGTGACATTGACATAAGTGTAAACACCATCTATAATGACAGTCTCAACATTATACAACTCTGAAAAAGCATTTGCACTTATCAAATTTACATTTTTAGGAATTTTCAATTCATCAATATTTTGACATTGTTCAAATGCATGATCTCCAATCTCAGTTGTGCGTTCATCCAAAACAACAATGTCTGCAGTGTAATGATCTACTGGTGTCAAAGCAACAAAATCATTTTCATAAACATAATAAACAACATCATTAATAATTTGAAGTCTTGATTCTGGAACTCCTCCAGCCAAATCTTCTGCATTGTAAATAATTCTTGCACTATTCCCCAATTGCCCATTGTTAGTTGACTTATATTCAATATTGAAGTGTGTGGAAAAATTATACACTTCTCCGATTGGATCTGAAACAAACGCATTAGTCCCAATTGTTTCACATGTTGATGGAATAACCACTTTTGTCAAACTATAACATTGACCAAAAACCTATATCCAATTTCTGTCACTCCTTCAGGAATGTTTACACTCTTCAAATTTCTGCAATTATCAAAAGCCATATCACCAATAATTTTCACGCTTTCTGGAACAACTATTTCTTCCAAAAAATAAGACATGCGGAAAGCACAATCTTTTATTTCAGTTGTTCGTTCATCAATTTCAACTATTTTTAAATCTTTTGCCTTTCTTTTCATTAAAGAAACCGCAACAAAATCTTCTCCGTCAATTGCATACTGAATATCTCCAATTGTCTGAAGTTTTGATTCTGGTTTCCCATTTGCCAAATCTTCAGCATTGTAAACATATTGTGCATAAGTCCCAACTTGTCCATTTTCATCAGAACCTGCCTCAATAACAAGATCTGAATAGTTATAAACTTCAGTTATTGAACCATCCAAATAAAACGCATCACTGGCAATTGTTGTCAAAGTTGAAGGCAATGTTACGCTTGTCAAAGGTAAGTTCATATAGAATGCCTGACTGCCAACGCTAGTAACGCCTTCTGGAACAATCAATTCTTCAATTGAACAAGCTCCAAAAGTTCTTGCTCCAATTGTTGTCAAATTTTCTGGAAAAGTTATATTTTTTAACATAGTACATTGATCAAACAATCTATCTGGCAAAACTTCCATATTTGTTGGCAATTTAACATCAGTCAAAGCACTGCAATAATAAAAAGCATATTCTCCAAGCGAAGTGACAGAATCAGGAATTGCTACATCAGTCAGCCCCATGCAATTACCAAACGCATACTGTCCAATTGTCGTAACACCATCTGGAATCAAAACCTCAGTTATATTTCTAGAATTATAAAAGGCATATTGTCCAATTGTTGTAACATTTTCAGGAATATAAAATTCTGTAAGTCCATAACAAGCCCTAAATGAATATTCTCCGAGTTCTTCAATGCTGTTTGGCATTATAACAAGTGTTATATTATAGCTTTTTTCTCTGCTATATGCTCTAAACCCGTTATCAGCAACTTTTGTAACAAGTCCAGATTTTGATGTTTCTGCATCGTTATACATTCTTGGAATCACCACTTCTCCTGTGATGTCTTCACTGACTGCTGAAACTGAATATGTTGCTTTATCATCATTAAGTGTAAACTTCAGTTTGTCCATTGTTGCCGTTCTTGTGTATATCGTCATGTTTTCATTGATTTTTGTGTCATTTGTAAGTGATGTTGTCATGCTCTCATCAACAAACCATCCACATGTATTGAAATCTGTGTAACTTGAAAAATTCTCCATTACATATTCATACACATTGTCACCAGGTTCAAGTTGAATCTTCTCAACATTCTCACCATCAACATTGATTGTCAACTTTCCTTGATCTTTTCTTGTCAGCCCAAAGCCTAAACCAAAACCAAGTGCCGCCAGCACAACAACAATCGCTGTAACTATAAGCGTGATACGCAGTGTCTTACTCATTTCTCTTTCTCCTTTTTTCTCTTAGTGTTTGCAAAAGTTATATTGCAAATTCACTCATATTTTAAAATCCCCCCCCCGCTTGTCAAGTAAAATAATCAACTTTTTCAAAAAATTGTAATGATCAACAAAAAATCCATAGACAACTCTATGGATTGAATAAAAAAACAACCCTTCAAAAGGATTGTTTCTTCTTTTTTAATAGACGTCTTTTTCTTCAACTTTTTGTTTGTCTTCAATTTCAACAACCAAAGCTTCCGTTGTAAGAAGTGTTGCAGAAACTGAAGCTGCATTTTGAAGTGCTGATCTTGAAACTTTTGTAGGGTCAAGAATCCCTTTCTTAATCATGTCAACATATTCATTGTTTAATGCATCAAACCCATAGGCAGGTTTTTCAAGATTTTCATAAATCTTATTGACAACAACTCCCCCATCAATGCCCGCATTGCAAGCAATTTGTCTGATAGGCTCTTCCAAAGCTCTAAGCACAATGTTTGCACCAGTCTTTTCATCTCCACTGAGTTCTTCAACCAATTTTCTGATTGCTGGAGTAGTTTTCAAAAGTGCGACTCCACCTCCAGGAACAACACCTTCTTCTGTTGCTGCTTTTGTTGCTGAAAGAGCATCTTCAATACGAAGTTTCTTTTCTTTCATCTCAACTTCAGTCGCTGCTCCAACTTTGATTACTGCAACTCCACCAGAAAGTTTTGCCAATCTTTCTTGCAATTTTTCTTTGTCATAATCATTTGTTGCAACTTTGATTTGATCTTTGATTTGTTTAATTCTTGCTTTGATTCTCTCAGAATCTCCAGCACCTTCAACAATGGTTGTAGTGTCCTTATCAACTTTAACCGTCTTTGCTCTGCCCAAATTTTCAAGACTTACCGAAGCAAAGTCAACACCAAGTTCTGAAGAAATGAATGTTCCGCCAGTTAAGATTGAAATATCTTCCAACATTGCCTTTCTCTTGTCACCATAACTTGGCGCCTTGACAGCGACAACTGAAAGTGAACCACGAAGTTTGTTTAAAATGAGAGCAGTAAGAGCTTCTCCTTCCACATCATCAGCGATAATCAAAAGTTTTCCGCCAACCTTAACCAACTGCTCCAAAACTGGAAGAATTTCATTCAAATTGGAAATTTTGTTGTCAGTAATCAAAATGTATGGATTATCCATTTCCGCAATCATTTTTTCGGTATTTGTGCTCATATAAGGTGAAAGATAGCCTCTGTCGAATTGCATACCTTCCACAACAGAAAGTTCTGTTTCCATTGTCTGAGCTTCTTCAACAGTGATAACACCATCATTTCCAACTTTTTCCATTGCTTTTGCAATAAGTTTTCCAACTTCTTCATCTCCAGCAGATATGCTTGCAACCTGCTCAATGTCCTTTGAACTTGAAACTGGTTTTGAAAGTTTTTTCAATTCTTCAACTGCAACATCAACTGCCTTAAAAATCCCTTTCTTCAAGATGATTGGATTTGCCCCAGCAGTAAAGTTTTTGAGCCCTTCGCGAATGATTGCCTGTGCCAAAACACACGCTGTTGTTGTTCCGTCACCTGCAACATCATTGGTTTTGACAGAAACTTCTCTGATGAGTTCCGCACCCAAATTTTCAAATGGATCGGAAAGTTCGATCTCTTTTGCAATTGTAACACCATCATTTGTAATCAGTGGCAAAGCATATTTCTTCCCTAAAACGACATTCCTTCCTTTTGGTCCAAGAGTTATTTTGACAGTGTCAGCAAGTTTGTTGACACCTGCTTCCAAACTTTTTCTCGCTTGCTCTCCTTGTAAAATCATTTTTGACATAATTTATACCTCCTATTTCTCCAAAATGGCCAAAATGTCAGATTGCTTAAGGACAATATATTTCTTCCCTTCAAAACTGCATTCTGTTCCACTATATTTAGTATATAAAACTTCTTGCCCAACTTTAACCTGCATTTTCACTTCTTTGCCATCAACCATTCCACCTTCTCCAACGGCAACAACAGTTGCAATTTGAGATTTTTCTTGTGAAGCAGTAGGCAAAATAATCCCACTTTGTGTTTCTTTTTCAGCTTCTTTTGGAAGCAAAACAACTCTATCAAAAATTGGTTTTAATTTCATAATAAACCGCCTCCTTTAACATAAATAGTATAGTTTTCTACACGAAAAAAGTAAAGTTTTTATGCCATTAAAAAAGGAAACTGCAAAAAAAATAATGTCGAAAACCAAGTCTAATTAAAATCTGTAAGTTTTAATTTATGAATTCATTTATTATATTAAAACACTCTCTCATCATGTTTACATCATCTATTTGACTAAACTTTTGACTAGACTTTTTTCACAAAAGAAAACACAAACACAAATTATAATAAAAAAAGACACAACATATGGTATGTTGTGTCAGAAAAATATACAATATGGAGCGAGCGATGGGAATCGAACCCACCTCTCAGGCTTGGGAAGCCCGCATACTACCGATGTACTACGCCCGCAAAAGTCCGAATCAATCGAACTTAATTTTTGTTAATCAATTCATACAAAAGACAATCATGAAATTTGCCATCTTTCAATGAATGTTCTTTCAATGTTCCAACAAATGTCAAACCACATTTCTGAATTGCCCTCAAACTCGCAATATTTTCTTTGTAGCACTTTGCATACACTTTATGAAGTCCAAGATCTTCAAAAGCAAAACTAGTGAGTCTCTTTAAAGATTCTGTTGCGAAACCATTTCCCCAACATTGTTTTGAGATCCAACAGCCCAACTCTCCAAATTGATTTTTTTTGTCTATTTCAATAGACACACTGCCAATTAATTTATTATCAGCCTTTAAGACAACCGCAAAATCAAAGCCTAAGCCACTTTCTCTTTTTTGAGATTGCAATTTTATCCATTTTTTAGCATCCGATTTGTGATACGGATAAGGCAATGGAATATACTGATTAAATTCCTTATCGTTGCAAATTGAAAATAATGCATCAACATCCGAACTTTTAAAAAATCTGAGTTTGCATCTTTCGGTTTCCAAAATCATTCCTTACTCCTGAATGTTTGGAGGTGTAACAATAGGTCCCAAAATTGTATTGATTGTAAGATTTGTAATCATGTTAGAAATATATGAAATCAAAATTCTGACAGGTTGGCTGTTTTTGATATATTCTTTTGGGTCGTCAAGTTTCATAAATTCAATAGAGTCAACAGGTATATCAATACTCATGGTGACAGACAAACGCATCAAATTTGAAGGACTCACAACAAGTCTTCTTTCCATTGTAACTTTGACAACTTCTTCTGAAACTTTTCTAACATCCAAAGAATCTTCTGGCTTAATGTTGATCATTGTGTTTCCTGTTGGAAGTTGCATTTTATCAAAAATCACTTTTTCCAACATTGGTTTAACTAAATGAGGTTTAATAACTTTTTCTTGTTCCATTTCAATCTCCTATAACAAATAGATTTTAACACAATTCACATAAAATTTCAATCATTTTGTCGTCGTTTTATTTCATTTAACAAAATTTAGTATTGACAAAAACAAAGATTTGTAATACCATGTTTCTATGAACAAAAAAGCAATTGTATTTATTGACTATAATGAAACTTTTGATGATATTGGAGAAAGGGATAATGTTTCTCCCAATGTCTTTATTTCTGGTGTAAATCAATTTTGTAAATTTTTTGACAATCAAGTTGAATTCGCCGTGATAACAGCAGCATCTTATCTAGATCCAAGACTTTCTATTCGTTCTGATTTGAGTTACACATTATTATCCATGCCAAGTTACATTAGTGAGCATTTCAAATATTTAATTGAAGACAGCTGTCAATTTCTTTCCGTAATATCTCTTGAAAGAGATTACGTTAACTACACTAAAAATCAAATAATTTCTCATCTTAAAGGCGGGAAAAAAGAAGGCGTTGAAAACACCTTAAAAGCAATTGATTCAAACCACCAAATTGACACTTGTGTTTTTGTTGGTGACAGCGAAAGTTTAGATTTACCTATGATAGAAGCAAATGTAAGAAAAAGATCAAAATATTTCATTCTCGCAAACAAAAGAGTACTAAAATCTGAAACCTATCCTGTATATCGTCTTTCTCCCCAAAGACAAGAAGAAAGTTTCAGTTATGGACGTGATATCATTGACACCGTAAGTCCACAAGAAAATGAACCTTTGATCATAAAATCCACTTCAAAAAGTTTTGGCGTGGGGAAAGGATTTCAAGCACTAACTTCATACTTAAAAGAAAGAGAACTTTAAATAAGTTCTTTTTGTTGCTTAATTTTGCTTGAATATTGCAATTTTTGTGCTAAAATATTGCCATGAATGAAAATGTGCTATGTCAAATTTGCCCAAGAAAGTGCAAAATAAACAGAGATCAACAAAAGGGTTTTTGTAATGAAAACTCCAAATTAAGAATTGCAAAAATCATAAAAAATTTTCAATGGGAAGAACCCTGCGTCACAGGAGAAAAAGGGACTCTTGCCATCTTTTTCTCTGGGTGCAATCTTAGGTGTGATTATTGTCAAAACTTTGACATATCAAGAGGCGGAGTGGGAAAGTTATACACAATAGAAGAATTTTATTCGCTAATTGAAGAAAATCAAGATTCCCACTCATCAATCGACCTAATAACTCCCACTCATTTTTCTGACACACTATGTGAAGCATTCTCAAAAATAAATAAAAAAATTCCGGTTGTCTGGAACACGAATGGGTATGAAACAATTGAAAATATCCAAAAAGTAAGCAAATTTGTTGATGTTTTCTTGACAGATTTTAAATATGGAAATGATGAAATTGGTAAAAAATTTTCTAAATGCGACAATTATTTCACAATGACAAGACTAGCCATAAGTGAAATGTGCAAACTCAAACCCGACATCATGGATGATGATTTTATGAAACAAGGCATCATCATTCGCCATCTTGTTTTACCAAGGCTTATGCAAAACTCTTTTGATGTTTTGGATGAAATAAAGAAAAACTTTCCGACCAGAAAAATCAGCCTAATGAGTCAATTCACGCCAAATGGACACAGCAACCTTAACAGAAAACTCAAGCCAATTGAATATAAATCCGTGCTATTGCATATGCAAAAACTCGGTCTTGAAAATGGATATATTCAAGACTTTGAAAGCGCAAACGATTGTTTTGTTCCAAATTTTGTCTAATTTTGTTGGAATTTGATTGACATAAAATTTTAAAAATCTTATCATATTAAAAATAAAAGAGGTGCTTATGTTGACAAATTCCAAAAGATATCTTTGGCTTGGAGTGATGTTTTGCCTTTTTGCCTTGCTTTTTACAATATTATATTATCTAGATCTAATCAAAACTCTAGACTTGTTTTTGTGTGTAGTTTATGTCGCCTACTTCGTGGGACTGGCATTGATGTATAATGGTGCTTACAACAGAGCAAAAGAGAGAACAAAGTCAACTATTTTAAATTTTATATTTGGTGCAATTTTCATGATTCTTGCAATCGGATTGCTTATCTATGGACTTGTGACTGAAACAATCGTTTTGTTTTAAAAAGTTAAACAAAAAACCACTTAAGTTAAGTGGTTTTTATTTTTATGAATTCAATTTTTTAATTTCTTCAAGCAAGTTCTCCAATTTTGCATTGATTTCTGAAATCTTGCTTTCAGGCTCATTCTTTGTCATAACATCTTGTGCTTCTTCTTGAAGTTCATCAATCTCTTTCAAGAGTTCTTCTCTACGAGATTGCTTGTCATCAATCGCACTTGTGTTCATTTCGTTCATAGCCTCTTCAAGTTCATCATTGATAGACTTTCTCATGGCTTGCAACTTGGCTTCTTCTTCTGAAAGTCTTCTATTGATTTCCAAAATTGAACTAATTTGTTTTTTAGGTCTTCCACGTCCTCTCTTTTCTGCTGGGGCTTCAACTGCTGGTTCCTTAACAATTTTCTTAGGTCTTCCAGCTTTTTTAGTTGTGCTTGCTGAAGTTGCTGTGCTTGTTGTTGCACTTTTCTTTGGACGTCCCGGACGCTTTGCAGTTGCAGAATTTGTTGTTGCAACAGGTTGTGCGGCTGTTTCAGATTTTTTAGGTCTTCCACGTCCTCTCTTTGGAGCACTTGTGGTTGTTTCAGCAACTATTTTTCTTGGTCTGCCAGCTTTCTTCTTTGGCTTTTCTTCAACCTGTTCTTCTTGAACAACGACAGGTTCTTCTTGAGTTGCAATTTCTTCAACAGGTTTTTCATCTGTCAAACTGAAATTTTCAAATGCTGCATCAGATTGATTTTGTTCAACCGGAGCATTCTCTTCCTGAGTAGCAGCCTCGTGACCTTCCATTGGATTATTTTTCTCAACATTATTGATAACTTCAATTTCTTTGTCCTTATCAATGTCCTTAATCACATTTTCAGCAACGCCATAGACATCTCCTCTCTGAGAAACATCAGTCATAAAGTCAAAAGTATCAAAAGAATCAAAATCAACAACTTGTTTTTCTTCTTTTTTCTCTTCTTTAGGTTCTTCTTTTGTTTCAGCTTGAGAAATCAGTGTGCCATCTTGAGAATAAACATTTCCCTTTTCATCATGGAAATTTCCGTCCTTGTCATAGAATGTTCCGTTTGGATAGACATAGTTTCCATTTTCATCATATTTACCTTCTGTTGGAATATCTGATTCAGAAGTTGAATTTTGATCATTGTTTTCTGGAGCCGCAGCATCATACTCGCCTTGAGGAACATTTTTAAGTTTAATTTCAAGTTCGGTGATGTATTGCTTGTTTTGTTCATTTTCAGCTTTCAAAGAATTGATTTTATCTTCAAAAACCTTTGCAACAACTTTTTCAGCACTGTGGCAGAATTTGTCAAAGAATGTTTGATATTCGCCAATCATAGCGTTTTCAACATCATCTTTATATTCAGCCAACTCGTCATTGAGTTTTTTGATTTCTTCTTCGCCTTCGTTCTTTTCAAGCAAATACTTTGCTCTTTGTTGTTCAAACTCTGCTTCAAGTTGTTCTTGTTTTGCAATTTCCTGAGTTTGTTGTTTTCTATAATAGTTGCTTTCAATTCTGTTTGTTGTTTCTTCTTGCATTTGACGCAATCTGTTAACATTTTCTTTTGAGGCCTGAGCTTTGGTTTGATAATCTTTTTGAACATTGTCAAAGTTTTTCTTTCTTGAATCAAGTTCCGCTTCAATCTGAGAAATCTTAACAAGAATTTTTTCTTTCTTCTTCAAGAAAAGTTCACTTTCTTTCATTGCTCTGTCAAGCACAATTGAACCATCAACCCCTGTTGAAGAAAAGTCGTAGGTTTCATATTCAACTTCTTGCTCTTTTGCTTTGTTAAATTCTTCTTTTTCTTTTCTTGCTTTATAGTCCAAGAATTCACGAAGAACAGGTTGACCTTTTTCAATTTCTTGTGGAGTAAACAAAATTTGATAATCTATATATGATGGAAGGTCGATGCAAGCGTTATCCATAAATCTTCCAAACAAAGAAACATTTTGATACAAAGAATTCAAAATAGAATTTTTTCTTGCTCTCAAATAAACAATGAATATGATGCCCATTATTGCGACAAAGATTGGAACAAGCATAGCCATAACTGTTGCTTTTCCAGTGAGATAAGAGTCAAAACAAGAAACAATCAAAATAAACATCGCAACAATCATTGCCCAAAGGGTTGTAAAAATTGTAAGGTTCTTTATGTTTGAATTGTAAGAACTTGTCTTCAGAGGTTTTTCAACCAAATTTTCTGTTGACAAATAAGAAGAAGGGGAACCTTCTCTAAACAATATGTATTGTTGCCAATAATAGCAAAGTCTTTTTGGTGTTTTAGTTTTAAAAATCATGTTTAAGTCTTTAATGTTATCTTCCGTGACAACCTTCTTTTCAAACAACCAATAATTCAACTTGTCCAACGCCCTGTTTAAAGACGCTTCATAAGAAAATGCTGATTTAACTAAAAAGAAAACAACCAGCACAACTTCAACAGCAAGAGAAATGAAAAACAAAACATCAAGTCCAATCATATTGGAGAATGATGAAAAGAAATTCACAATGCTGTTTACAATATCACAAAGAGTAGAAACCATTACAACCTCCTCTATACGCATTTAGTATATCACAAGTAAAAAAATAATTACTAATATTTTTTAATATTTTCCAAATATTTTTTTATATTTATTTTTCGTAAATAAAATAAGGAAGGAAAATAGATACAAAATCAATTTTTCTTCCCTAAAATAAACACAAATAGCAAACACCTAAACTTCAACTTTAATTAATTTATTATTTCGTAAAGACAGCAAAAATGTTTGTCCAACTTTCAAATTTAATGCATTTTCAAGTGCTTTTTTATATAATTTAATTTGATTTTTATATTTTTTTATCAAATATTCTTCACTGTTGGAATTTGAATATTTGTAATCAATCAAAATAATTTCTTTGTCCTTCATAACAAACAAATCAATCACACCCTGAACCAAAATTTCTTCATCAAGCGACGTGCCGTCGATCAAATTGCAAATTTTGTCCTTCATGATAAATTCTTTTTCTTTATAAACCGAAGCATCTGATGTAAACTGTTTCAAAAGTTGAATATTTTTCAAAAGAAGTGTTTTGTCGATGTAATTTTCAATATCCTTAAAAATTTCAATATTCTTTTTCATTTCACAATTCAAATCTTGAGCAGTTTCAATTTTCTCAAAATCCAATGTTTTAAGTGCCAAGTGATAAGCATTTCCAATTTCAACCGACGAATTTGAAAAAGTAAAGTTTTCGTTTGAATATTTCCCCAAAGCGTCTTCATCATTTTTGTTATTCAAACTAGTCACACTTTCTTTAAGTCTAAAATTCAATTTGTCGTCAATTTTGTATTTGAAATTCAGATAATTCAATAATTTTTCTTGAATTTCAGGAAAAATTTCAAAATTTTCAAAATTTTGTTCATTTTCAATAACAATGTTTTCGATTTTTTTAACATGAGAAATTTCAAGCGTATCGTTTTGATATTCTCCATTTTTCAAAAATTCTTCTTTCGCTTTTGACAACGCAAAGAAAATCAATTCAAAATAACTGTCACAATCTTTGATTTCATATCTTTCGAAAATGCTGTCCCTGAGATTGCCGAACAAATATAATCTGTTTTTTGCTCTTGTCAAAGCAACATAGAAAATCATCAATTCTTCTTCAAAATCTTTTTGGGCTTCAAAATCTTTAATTGCTTTCATTTTGACGGTCATCACTTCATTGTTGTTCTCTTTGTCATAATATTTGACTGCCAAGCCAAATTTTTCATTGATTTCAACATCAACCTTAGGTTGAGATTTTTTCAAACTTTGGTCGCAATTGGTTATGAAAACAATTGGATATTCCAACCCCTTGCTGTTGTGAATCGTTGTAAGCAAGACCGCATCTTCAACTGCAGAAATCTCAGATGTGACCGTAATGTCCACTGTTTCAAAATAATTTATAAGCCCAGCCAAATCAAACTCAAATTCACTTGCAGAAATTTCGTTCAAAAACTTATCAACAAACAAATTTATCTTTGAATGATTAATTTTTTCATTTATATACGCACGATAATTGGTTTTGTTAAAAAGATTCAAAAATGCTTTCTTTATGCCAAGAACCAAAACATCAAATCTAAAATCTCTCAAATTTTGGTTAATTTTTTCAAAAATTCCACTTTCGTCATTTTTAACAATTTCACAAAGAGACAATTCACTTGTGCATTTTTCTTCAATGATTTGCTGAAGAGTGACATCACAAAGTCCAGACAACAAAACGCTGAGCATAGAAACGTCATCATCAGCATTCAACGCAATTTTCAAATATGAAACAAGCATTTTGATTTCAGGTTCTTCAAGAAGGGTGTTTCGAGAATTGGAAATAATTGGCACCCCACTCTTTTGCAAATAAATTTCCAATTGGTTGAACAAAGCATCTCTTTTTCTTGAAAGAATGGCAATGTCACTATAATGACATTTTTTCAACACTCCACCATCACTGATTTTTGAAGACAAAACTTCATTTATTCGCCTTTTGACATCTTCAAGTTGCAACAAATTTTGATTATCAACAAAAATTTGAGCATTTTTAACGCTATAGACCTCTGGCAATTCTTCTTTTTCTGCTTCAATTTTTTCTATCAAATCAATATAAACTGATTTATTTTCATCGTCTGCAAAGTCCGACATTCCCTTAAGCATAGAACTCTTTTCATAGTCAACACCACAGGTTTCCTTTGTCATGCACACTTTGAAAACATCATTGACAAAATCCAAAACTTTTTGACTGCTTCTGAAATTAGATTGCAAAAATTTGACAGAGGAATTGTCGTCACTTTCAAAGTCTTGCAAATCCTTCAAAAAGATTTCTGAACTTGCAAGCCTGAAACCATAAATTCCCTGCTTGACATCTCCAACTGCCACAAAATTGCAATTTTTTGCCACATTTTTAATGATTCTCTCTTGCACTTTGTTTGTGTCTTGGTATTCATCAACGAAGACATATTTCAGTCCAGAAAAAAGATTTTCCTGCACCGACAAGATTTTCATATATTTTTCCAAATCATAAAAATCTAAATAATTCTGTGATTTTTTGATTTCATTTTCTTCATTTTCATACAAATGAAACAATTTTATTAAAATCTTCTCAAGATAACCACTTTTTTGAAATTCCACAACATCTCTATCATTCAAATTCAAATCTGCAAGACTTTTTATTGTTTTGTTTATGTTTTCTTTAACAGCACCCAAGTTGTCAACCACTTCGTCTCCAACTTCCTTTCTCTTTGGCAAATATGGAAAAGTAAAGTTTTTGCAAGCCAAAGCCATTTCATAAATGTCAGCACTGTTTAAAACTTCTGTCAAACACTTTTTCAGAGCATCAAGAAATTCATCAACATGCAATCTCTCCACCCTTTTCAATGCATTCTTGAGTCTTGTTTTGCAATCTTGAAACAAAAATTGTGTTGCACTTTCAAAAAATGTTTCAGAATCATCCAAATTTCTTTTCAAAAATTGTTCTTTGTCTGCAACAGAATTTACCAAATATTCAATTTCAAACAAAATTTCTTTGAGTTTGTTTTTATCGTTTTTAAAATAAGAAATCAGTTCAAAATATTCTTCTGAGTTGCTTTCATTAAATTTTTTAAATGCACTTTCAAATGCATTTTGTCTTATTTTTTGAGATAAATTTTCATCTGCAATTGAAAAATTTTCACTTATTCCAAGCAAATTTGCGTATTTTTTTATATTTTTCTCACAAAAAGAATGAATTGTTGAAATGTTTGCAACAGAAAGCGTGTCAATCTGCTCTATCACAAAATCATCATTTCCCATCTCTTTCAAACTTTTCTGCAACCTTTCTTTCATTTCAGTTGCAGCAGCCTTTGTGAATGTAAGAACCAACAAATCTTTAACCGGAATCCTGTTCTCACAAATAAGTTTTGTGATGTATTTGATCATGATATAGGTCTTGCCACTGCCTGCAGAGGCACTGACCAACATATTTTTCTTATCATTCAACAAAACTTCTTCTTGCTCTTGAATTATCATCAGTTCTTCCTTTTTAAATTTTCATCTAAAATTTTTTGCATAATTCTGACTCCGTCGTTGTCAGAATGTCTGCAAACTGACAGATATGGGCAGAATTTACATTCGTCTTTGACCGGTTTTGCTTCAATGAAACCTTCATCAACTTCGTCAATTGCCTGCTCAGAAACCTTGGTTGCATAATCAAACATTTCATCAAAATTTTCGATCGGATTTCCATTTTTAAATGCAAATTCATCATTCTTGACATTTTTCTTTCTTGACATTCCAATCAAATCGCTTCTGAAATTATCTTGCCATAACCTGCCGTCAACCAAATCGACCACATCATTTTCTTTCAAAGTCAAGCCACTGAGCAAAGTCACATTTTGATTTTGTTTTGTGTATTTTGTTTGACAATCAAAATAATACACTCCAGCACAATCAAGCCCAAGTTTGTTTTTTATGCACTTGGCATAAAGAAAAAGTTGCAATTTTTTTCCATAATATAAATCTTTTTTGATTCCATCGGTCTTTCCAGTTTTGTAATCAATAATCCTGAAATAATTATTCGCCCTATCTACACGATCAACAAAACCAATCAAATTGCTATTTTTAAATATTTTTTGATATATTTTTTCTTCCAATAAAATTGGTTTAAATTTGCTATTTTTTTGCTCAAAAACCACGTTTTTCAAAATTATTTTGCTTTCGTTAAACAAATATTTCAAAAAATACTTTCTTTTTAAAACTTTTTCATCGTAGACATTTTTTGCAATTTTTTCAACATTGTGATGCAAAAACTCGTCAATTTCTGTTTGAGACAAATCTGCAACATTCATGTCAAATGTTTCCATAAACACTTTCAAAAGTTCGTGCTCAAATGTTCCAAACAATCTCTTGTTTGGCTCAATTGTTTCTTTCTGCTTAATTTTCAAATCATATGAGACAAATCTCCTGAACGGACAGGAAAAATATGTTTCAAGTTCTGTTGCAGAAATTGTCTGTTTGGCAAATGATTGACGATCAATTTGACAATCAAATTTCTTTTCGTCTGTCAAAATTTTTTCATCTACCAATTTTTCGAGAGTGTTTATCCATTTTCTTGGCAATTTGTTTTCCGTTTTCAATTTCACTATGGCAGTTGATAAATTTTGAACGTTTCCAACATAAAAACTCAACTTGTCCAAAATTTCATCTTCTGACAAAAGTCCCAAATTGAAGTCTTCAATTGAAGCAGTATGTATTACATTGTTTCCAAACATCTTGAGTAAATCAACCACAAACCCAGCTTTTTGCGAAAGTTTGTCGTTTTCAGACATAGGCGTGCTTACAATCAATTTCTCTTTTGCGTGTTGCAACATTTCAAAAAGTTTCAATCTGCTTCTTCTGTTCAAAACCTTGATTTCTGGTTCCAAAGCAAACTCAAGTCTCAGTTTTTTAATGTCATCATCATCAATAATTCCAACGTCATTTTGAGACCTTGGCAAATTGCCCGCAGTCGCTCCAAGCACAAACAAAACTTTCACATCTTCAAAATAACTGTCTGTTGCATCTCCAACATAAACTGCATCAATATATGAAGGTATTGTCTCAACCTTGACACTCGTGATTGCCAAAGTAAAAAGTTTTTCAAAATCTAAAATGTCAAATTTTTCATCTCCACCCAGTTCTTTAAGTTTTTCAATAACCTTGGCAAACAGGTCCTTTGCTTGAGAATTTTCACTTTCTTTTTTGAAATAACTCTCGTTCTGCAAATCTGATAAGATTTTTTGATACGGAATCTCAATAATTTCAATGATTTCACTCAATATTGAAAGAAAATCGCCTAACTTTCTGCAATTTTTAAGATTTTCAATTTTCTCAATCCAAATTTTAAATTCCGGAAATCTCTCAATAAATTCTTCTTTGTCTTCAATGTTGTAATATTCAATTTTGTTTAAAATATCTTCCTTGTTTTCTGCAGAAACGAAAGGCGAAGAAACCAAAAATTGCAAGTCTTCTTTATGAAAATCCAGTTTTGCAATCTTTAAGATCTTAACAAGGAATTCGCCCAGAATTGTCTGAGAGAGATCCACTGCATCATCACAATAGGAAGTTATTTCATATTGATTGAAAACAGTTTTGATTTCATCAAAATAAATTTTGTCAGCAACAGCAACAGCAAAATCTTTGAAATGGCCACCATTGACAATTGCATTTTTAATGAGCTTTGCAACAAATTCAATTTCGTCCTTTTTGTTTTTTGGAATGACATTGACAAAAAAATCACTTTGTCCTTGTTCAACATTCAAGGAAAACAAATTTTTGACCATCATAAGTTGTTCTCCCTTGATGTTGGTTTCAAAATTTTCAACTTCAACATTGATGCCATACTCCTTGGCATACTGAGTTGTTTTTTTCAAAATGTCATCCTCATAAATAAATGCATTACCAATTGATATAGGACGAGCAAAACCAATTTGCACATCTTTGACAGAACCTGCAAGTTTGCAAATGAAAGAATTAATTTCCATTGAAAAACTGTCAAAATTAACAAAAAACAATCTGGTTTTTGATAAATCTATACATTTTTCCGTGTTTTCCACAAAGAATTCCAGCAATTTTGACAAATCAAGCTTTTCGCCCAACAAATTTTCGTAACATTCATAAATAATTCTGAGGTCCTGCATTTTTCTGTCAAGCAGGTCGTCCCCCACTTTCTTTATTTGTGAAGGTTTGATTTTACAAGCTTTAAACTGTTTGATAATTTGCAAAATTTTTAAGCAAAAATCAACTCCACACTTGTTGAAATAGACAAATTTGTCTTCACATTCTTTGACTGCTTTGTAGATGTTAAAAATTTCCTCAAGTCCGCTTATTCTTTGAAAAGGAATATTTTGATTTCTCAAAATTTTGCTGGCAAGACGAGAAATGCCGACCACTTCGATGTTCAAAGTCGATTTAATTTTCAAAACATCAAAAATCAAACTTTCAGCTTGCATAGAAAAACTATCTGGAACAACAACAAGATTTTTTGTTTCCAAGTCGAAAGGCTCAATCTGCCTTATTGTGTTAATTGCAGCTTCATAAGATGTTGCACCTGTGATAAGTTTGATTTTCATAAGCAAATTTTACCACAAATGCACCAATAAATCAAACCCTTTTTAACTTTCAAGCGTCTGTTTCAACTTCTTCTTAAGCAGGTGTTGTTTGAGTGACTCTTGCTTGCTTTCGCCAAGAGCATTGATTCTTGAAATCAGTTTGGCATTTTCTTCTTTAAGTCCTTGCAGCCCTTCTCTGAGTTCTGCAATTTGCTTATCTTTTTTGTTCAGGTCCACAAAAGCCTTTTTGAGCAGATAACTTGAAGATTCTTTTTCCAATTTGCTTTTTTCCATAAAATCTTCCACTGCTGTTTTTTTGATTAATCTGACAAGTCCCATAAACAAACTGTTGATATCACTTTCTGTCAAGATCTTTTGTCTTTGCTTGAATGGAATGACATTGTCAACAACTCCCAATTTTTTCTTCATGTTTTGATATTTGTTTTGAAGTCTTGTCATTTCCGTGAGATCACCACCACTCAGCTTCAAACAAGCTGACCTGACAGAAATACCTTGTTTTGTCAATTTTTCAATTTGTTCAAACAATTTTTCCTCTTCTTCTTTGTCAAAATTGTCAAAATGATTTTTGATATGTTTGTTGATGTCAACTCCAAGTTTCTGACATCTCTTCTCATCTTGCAACAAATTGTCAACTTCATGATAATAATAATTTCTCACACTGTTTGGTTTGCGATTGTATTTTTTTGCATGGCTATCAAATGCCATCTTGAGTGCATATTTGCTTTGCTTGCAAATTTCAACTTCATCAAACAAATCTTTAACTTCTCTTTCGTTCCAATTAGAAAATTTCATAAACACCTCTCCTGACAAACTTATTGACTTAATTGAACGAATTTAAACAATTATTTTATAAATCTTTTAAACAAACATGGGGTTATATAAAAAGGCAAATTGTCATAATATAAATCATGGAAAAATATCTCATAAAATCATCATATCCTTGCCTTATTAAGACAAAAACAGATTATGCAGAAATTGATGCAAACGATATTTTGGAAGTAGAAGATGAAGAATACATCTTTGTATATCCCGCAGATAACATTGTGACGCCATTCTATATCAATCTGTCTTGCCCCCATGAAAACGAAAACTTTTCTGTGATTAAGAAAGACAACAAAAACATAATCTTTCTTGAAAGTCCAAGTTCAGTCGAGATCACACAAAAGGAAAGTTTGAACTTTACTGGGAAAAATTGTGAAATTACGATTGCTGGCAAAAACCTGAGTTTTGAGTGCAATTCAAAAAAAATAATCTACCGGTGTCCACATTCGTGCAAAAATTACAAAATCTTCAAAGTCAAAAGCTTCGCTTGTGTGCAATTTGATAACAATCTTTATGCCTATTCAATTGACAAAAACAAATTGACACATTTTGGCGGCAACAGTTTGAAAATTGATCAAAACACCATTTCTGTGCAAAAAAAATTTCACGACAGCGACAATCGTGAAAAAAATGCAATTTACAAACTTTCTGAAGAAATAAATGTTGAAAAGGAGGATTTTATGCACAACTCAACCGAACAAATTCCTCAAAAACTCATACCATTCAAACTGCTTGAAAGCATCAAAGCAAAGGATTATGCTTGTGCCATGGATTTTCTTGCTGAAAAATTGAGAAGTGAATTGGACACAAATCAAATGAAAGAATTCTTTGGAGAAGTGACAAATTTTCTTCCTGTA
>ERZ1643249.2157-NODE-2157-length-18701-cov-11.225732_pt1 | contig 18701 bp, 13 predicted proteins | sample MGYA00579263_ERZ1643249 | MGnify/ENA primary metagenome ERZ1643249 (study PRJEB29033, sample SAMEA4952264) | chicken gut metagenome | biome: Broiler Chicken; feature: Gastrointestinal Tract; material: Caecum | place: Ireland | collected 2018 | study: Broiler... | reverse complement strand
CAAGACTCGAACTTGCGACCTTCGGGTTATGAGCCCGACGAGCTGCCAACTGCTCCATCCCGCGATACTTATTACTCCTATATTATATTATAACGTATACTAAAAGTCAACACTTTTAGTATTATTTTATGATAAAATAATAAATTTATGCTCTTTATTTGACAATTTTTAGTAACTTGATATAATTATTTTAGGTGAATTTTATGAAAATTATACTTGCATCTGGTTCTAAAACCAGAAGGAAAATTTTAGATACTTTAAACATAAAATATGATGTTTTAGTAAGTGATGTAGAAGAAACAGCAGATAAAAGTGATCCTAGAAAATATGTTGAAGAGCTATCTATGCTTAAAGCTAAAAGTGTAAGTAAAAAAGTGTCTACAAATTGTGCTGTTATAATAGCGGCTGATTCTATAATATATAAGGATGGAAAAATTTATCAAAAGCCCAAAAGTATTAAAGAGGCAATGGAAAATTTAAAAGAATTTAGTGATTCTAAAAATCAAGGAATAACTGGTGTTACAATAATTGATATGCTAAATATGAAAGAAATAACTTTTTCGTGTGTTACGGATGTTTATTTTAAAGAAATATGTAGTGAAGATATAAAATGGTATGTAGAGCATGAAAAGGATTTGTTAAAAAAAGCTGGATACTCTTTAGAAGGAACAATTTCATTATTTGTAGAAAAGATAGATGGTGACTTTTATAATGTATTAGGTCTTCCGTTAGGAATGTTATATACTAAACTGAATGAATTAGGATATAAATTAAAAGATTTTGAATAATAGGAGGTGCTTAATGAACAAAATAAGAAAATCAAATAGTAAGTATATTTGTGCTGAAAAAGAAAAGATAAAAGAATTTATTAAAAAAGAAGGATTTATATTTAAAGATAGTGTAGTCCAAAAAGATGAATATTTTATTGATTTAAATAGTAAAATGCTAAAAAATGAGTCTTGTATAAGAGTAAGGACAATAAAAGATAAAAATATAATTTTATCTTTTGAAGGAAATGTAGAAAATTTAAGTCAAATTAGTATTAAAGATTCAAGAAATGTTTTTTGTAGTACTTTAGAATATGACAATATAATTAATTTCTTAGCAGATATTGGATATTATAAGTATATTAGTGTAAATATTTTAAAAGAAGCTTATGTAAAAAAGGAAAAAGAATTCTACTATACAATAGGCATAGATACAGTGGAAGAACTAGGAGAATTTATAGATTTTGAAATTTATACAGAATCAGAAGATTTAAATAAGATAGAAAAAGTATTTGAAAATTTTAAAAGAGAGCTTGAGAATATTTTAGGGGATAAATTAAAATTAAAATATAGAGATTATTTTTCAAAATATATGTATAAAGAGTTTTTTAAGGGTGATAATTTAAAGAAAATTCTAGTAGAACTTGATAAAATTATAAATATGGAATCAATAAGTAATCTTGAAAGTGACATTAGAGATAAATATATAATTTCTAATCTTGAGCTTATAGAAAAATTAGAACAGAAAAATATAGATATATCTATTGTATATAATAATAAAGATGAGAATTTAGTAAATAAAATAAAAGAATTATTAAATAAAATAGGATATAATCCTAAATTTATGAATATTAAGGAAATTAAAGAAATAGCAGTAAAAGAAACTTTAATTATAGAAAAGCAGAAAAAATATAGTTTTAGTGAAATATCTTTAATAATATTAAATAATTAACAAACAGGAGAAAATTTATGAAGAAAAAAATTTTTATTTTAGTAGTGGTAATAATAGCTATAATCATAACTACTATTATATGTATAAAATTATTAAATAAAAGTGGAAATAATGAAAATTATGATAAATATGATGTAATTGCAAGTATTATTGCAGATAAAACAAGTGTAAAGCCTGGTGATGAAATTACAATTAAATTATCTATAGAAAAAATGCCAGATAATGGTTTAGGCATAAAAGGTATAAATGCGAGAATAGCATATGATCCTACTAAAATAACAATTCAGCAAACAGAAGACGACAGAGGCCACATATGTCCTTATATTGTACCAGGAAATTTAGGAGAAGATATGAATATATATTTAGGTACCGCAGGAACAGTAACTGATGTTGAAGCAGGATATATTTCAAATATTAATTATGATCATAAAGTTATTGGGATAGGAGTAATAAATGATCATTCTTCAACAATTTTAGGAGATGTGGTAGAAATTAAATTTACTGTAAATGAAGGGGCAACAGGGAATTTAGGGATGTTTGTTTATCCAGATGATCCAATGTTCTCAGGATTTAATGTTGTAGGAGTAGAATTAGATGAAAATGGAAATAGTATAACAGATGCTGAAACAAGTTTTTACTTAAATACTAATCTTGAAGAAGTTTGTGTGGACTAATGTTACAATAAAATTAAAAAAATTTGTTATAAAGATTTCTAAGCAATAAAATTATACAAAAAAATAATGATATAAATAAAAAATATTGAATTAATAAAAATTATATGATATTATTTAATATGTAAACAGTATGTTTATAAGGAGGGGAATTTTTCGATATGAAAAAAACATTGAAAATGAAGGCTTTGTTTTTTTCTATGATTTTATCACTTTTATGTGTTACTGTAGTTCCAACAGTAAACGCAGGAGAAAAGTGGTATGATAATCAGGTAGAAGAAGATGAAGCAGATATTGTTGCTAGTATAATGGCAGATAAAACTGAGGTAAGACCAGGAGATGAGCTAACTGTTACATTTAAAGTAGACAAAATGCCAGACAATAATGAAGGAGTTAAAGCTATTAATGCCAGAATAGCTTATGATCCTACTAAGTTAACAATTCAGCAAACAGATGATGGAAGAGGACATACAGTTCCATATATTGTGCCTGGAGTACTAGGTGATGAACTAGGAATAGAATTAGGAACAGCAGGGACTGTAACAGATGTTGAAGCAGATAAAGTTCCAAACGTAGATTATGCACATAAACTCATAGGAATAGGTAATGCTGTAGCTACTCCAGCAATAACTCTTGGGACAGTAGTAGAAATTAAATTTACTGTAAACGAAGGTGCAACAGGAAACTTAGGAATGTTTATATATCCTATTAAATCAAATAACGATGAAGGATTAGATCCATATTCTGGATTTAATGCTGCTGGTGCAACTTATAATAATGAATTAAATATGTATGAAACAGATTTAAGCTCAACATACCATTTAAATTATAATGTTGATGAAGTAGAAGTTGTAAATCCAGCTACAAATGTTTATTTTGACAGAAGTTCTATAACATTAGATACTGAAGTAAAAACATCTGAGAATTTATCTCAATATGTTGTTATAGTACCAGAAGATTCAACAGATAATGATCCTTTAGAATGGGATTGGGATTCAAGTGACGATAAAGTTGCAACAGTTGATAACAATGGTATAGTAACAGCAGTAGGAAAAGGAACAGCTAACATTACAGTAACTATTGGAAATTGTACTGCAACAATTCCAGTGACTGTAACAGTTCCTGTAACAGGTGTTGAATTTGAAGGATTAACTAGTGTTGATCTAGATTTAACTACTAAACCACAAATGTCAATAAAAGATTATGTAAAAGTATCTCCAGAAAATGCTGAAGTTACAGCATATAATTGGAGAAGCGATAATGAAAAAGTAGCAACTGTTGATAATAATGGTGTTGTAACAGCAGTGGGAAAAGGAACAGCTAATATTATTGTAGAAGTTAGTGACCATGAAGCTACAATACCAGTAAATGTAAAAGCATCAGTTGGAAGTGTATCTTTTGACGTACCAAATGTTGTTTTAGATACAAAAACAGAAACTCAATATAAGTTAAAAGATCATATTGTATTTGATCCTGAAGGAGCAGAATACACAGAAATAACTTGGAAGTCTTCAGATGATAAAGTTGCAACAGTTGATGACGATGGTAATGTAACAGCAGTAGGAAATGGAGATGCTACTATAACAGTAACTGTTGATGGTAAATCAGCAACAATTCCTGTATCAGTAACAGTTCCACTAGAAAGCATTACTATTGAAGATAATAATGTAACTGTATACAAAAATAAAGAAGTATATGTAAAAGTAACAGCTAATCCAGATGGAGCAAAATGGAGAACTTTAGATCCTTCAATTAAATCTGGTGGAGAATATGCAAATGCTGAAGAAACAGAAGATGGTGTAAAAATTACAGGATTAGCAGAAGGTACAGCTGTTGTAACAGTTGCTGCTAATGATGGAACTACACCAGAACTAGTAAAGGAAATTACTGTACAAGTAAAAGAAAATAGAATCACATCTGTAGATGTAACTGCAGAAAATGATGAAGATTTATTAAGAGGAGCTACAAAGCAATTAAAAACTTCTTATGAAGTTGAAGAACCAGGTGTAGAAACAACTGATGAGACTAAAGTAAGTTGGGAATCTTCTGATACAGAAGTTGCAACAGTTGATGGTAATGGTGTTGTAACTGGTATTAAAGAAGGAAAAGCTACAATAACAGCTACAATAGCTGGAAAATCTGATACTTATGAAGTAACAGTTAAAGAAGTACATGCTGAAGGAATTATAATTTCAGATGAGACTATAGAGAATCTTCAAAATGCACAACCAGTAGTAGGAGATACTTTAGAAATACCATTTACAGTAAATCCTGAGGATTGTACAGATATTGAAGAAGAAATATTAGAGTTTGTAAAAACTCAATTTGATGAGGAAATGGTAGATGTTACAGTTTCTTATGATCAAGAAACAAAAACAGGAACTATTTCAGTAACAACTAAAAAAGCTGGAACTACAGAAGTTACTGTAGAAGCTGGAGAAGAAACATATGTTATGTCATTTAATGTAACAGAACCTGTCGTTGAAACTCCAGAAGAAGAAGCTCCAGAAACTGGTGATATGCCTGTAGTAGCTATGGCTATTATAATGACATTATCTATAGTTGGTATTGTTGCATCAAGAAAATTACTTGTTAAATAATAGAGGTTTTGAATATATGTAATTAATGCACTAAGGGATATTTGCTTAAAAATATCCCTTTTTAATTACAAGGATAGGAGTGAACAATATGAAAAAACTAAAAATTGGTCTTTTTATATTATTTTTATTGATAACTACAATATCTGCTAAAAATGTTTATGCAGCTTCAAACAATGATATGTTAATATCACAAGGAACAGGTAGTTATCAAATCACTGTTAATAAATCTACAACTGTAGATGATATTATAAATGTATTGGGAGAACCAAAATTAACTACTGACTCAGCTTTTGGAGGATATGCTTATACATTTTATACAGATAATAATTATAATAACTATTTATATATTGAAACTACAAGTGATGGAAAGATAATTTCATATGGATCTTTAGAAGAAACATATAAGACTAATACATATAGTTATGGTGATAGTTATCCATATAATGAAAGATCACCATTATATGGTTGCTTATTTTCAAAAGAAGGTATTGTAGGAGGAGGAGTATATTATAATACTTCTGCTGTAAATAGTGGAAATTACTCAGATGTAATTGAATTATATGAAAATAATTATAAAAGTAATCCTATAAAGTATTTAAAAGGATTATCAAAACAGGCAATATTAATGTATAATGCTTTAAGCTTTAAATTAGGAAATAAAGATACAACAACTTTAGTATATGACGAAGAATTCTTTTACATAAATGAACAGTTTAAAGAATTAGGAACTACAATAAGAGAATATATGTTAGATATGGATCTTAACACATCTTATATGAAAGGAATAGGTGTTAAGAGTAATGTTGAAATTGCGAATAAAGTATATTATATAATAAATCCAATGTTATTTGCAGATTTAGCAGGTAATAATAAATATACTGTATTTGATGAAAAAACAATAGCTGTGTTTGATTATGATATTGACAGAAAAATATTAAGTGCAGTAACATTATCTCCTAATACTTTTGACATAACAGATAAGATAGATCTTACAAGTGATGAAAGTTCAAAATTATCTATGGGACGAGCTGAATATAAAATGGCTATAGATAAATTTAATGAGGCATCTAGTATATATGATATTAATCCTGTAACATCTACTCCATCAGGACTTATTGCAGGAAAGCTAAATTTATCTGTTTCTGAGGCAGTAACAGCGTATGTTAATGCAATTAGAGTTGCCGCAGGTGTACCTAAAGTTCAAATTGATAATGAAAGTTTTAATGTTGCTCAACACAAAGCTACATTATTGAGCTATAGATATTGGGAATTAGGCCTTGATATAACTCACTCTCCAGAGCAACCATCAGGAGTAAGTGATGAATTTTATGATACAGCAATGGGAAACGGTAAAGGATATGCCGAAAATGTAGGTGTAAGTGGATCTTCAACAAATGCTAAAACTATTATGAATAGCATTAATATATTTGTTGATGATTCTGCTGAAATTCCACAACTATTTTCACATAGACAAAAGATACTTTCAAACGAGTACAAGTATTTTGGATATGGAATTAGTCCTAACATATTTACAAATGAATTTAGTGGAACTAATAGTGAATATGAAAATTATTTGGAAGCATGGCCTTCTGATGGAATAACATTTATGGAGACTTTAATTTCTCCAAGATTTCAATGGACAGCACAATTTATAGATAAATATACTATTCTTGACACTACAACAGCAACTATTGAATGTTTAAATACTGATGAAAAGTGGGAATTTACAGAACAAGAGAATACTACAAATAGATGGTTTGCTTGTCATACGAATAGTGTTTCATCTTTGAACAATAAAGTTGTTATGTATGATTCTTCTATAGTTGCACAACCAGGTTATGTATATGAAATTACTTTACATGGAATAAAGGAAAATAGTACTTCTAAAATAGTAGATTATACATATAGATCAGTATTCGAATATGCTGATGTTAATAATTATCCATCTCAACTAAATAAATTAGAAATAACAGTACCTGAAGGAACTAGTTTCGTTCAAGATGAAAATGAAAATATATTATATATGTTGCCTATTGGTGAAGAAATAAATTTAGGACTTGAAATTGATTCTGATGTTGTAGATAAAAAAGTAACTTGGTATTCATCTAATGATAAGGTTAAAGTTACACAAAATGGAATAATCTATGCAGAAGAGTTACTTGATGAAGATGAAGGTAATGTTACAATAACTGTTTCTTATGATGGAAGTAATGTAACAGATGAAATAATGGTAAAACCATATAAAAAGCTTAATGAAGTAAGACTTGATAAAACTGATATGGAATGTTTAGCTTTAGGAGAAAACTTGAGTGAACCATCATTTTCACTATATATAGACTATATTCCATCAGATGCTAATGAAGTAAAATCTGTAAATTGGAAAATTATTAGTAAATTAAATGAATCTATAGAATATGATATAGATGATGAATATATAAGAGATTATGTAAGAATAGAAAAAGATCCATCAGATCCTAGAAGAGTATATGTATATGCAGTAACTGCAGAGTTAAATAATAGTGAATATAAAATTATATGTGAAGTAGAGGGTATTAGTGGTACATATACAGGTGAATGTAACTTAAAAATAAATGTACCTATAACAAGTATAGGAATTTTGCCAGCAACTATTGGAATGTCAATAAGTAGTTCTGTGTTGAATATAAATTACAATACATATAATAACAATACATTTGCACTATCTACAGAGATATATCCAAAAAATACTACTGATGATAAAACAATAAGTTGGACAATTGGAGATGATAGTATAATTTCTCAAAATAGTACTAATGTTGCTGATGCTACATTTAACATTTTAAAAGAAGGTGAAACTACTTTAACAGCAACAAGCACTAATGGAAAAATTGATACTATTACTGTAAGAATTAGTTCAGAGATTACAAAATTGGTTTTAAATAGTGGTACAAGTGTAGGATATTGCAATACTGTCAAAGGTTCAAATACTGCTCAACTTACTGTAACTAAAGAACCTTTAATAGATGCAGATAATATAATATATGAGTCTAATAATAATAGTATAGCAACAGTGGATAGTAATGGTTTAGTTACTTTTAAAAACCCAGGAGAAGTTACAATATCTGCATATAGTGAAGAAAAGCCTAGTGTTAGAGATGAATTTAAATTCAATGTTTATTCTTTAATAGACTCAATAGTTTTTGAAGATAATAGCAGAATAACTATGAATAAGGGCGATACTATACAAAGAAAAGTATTAGCCTCACCAAGTAATAACAGTTATAATAATAGAATTCAATTTTCTTCTAGAAATCCAGAAGTTGCAATAGTAGATAATGCTGGAAATATAACAGGTGTAGGAAGAGGAACAGCAGCGATTGTAGCTGAGATTAAAGGAACTTATACTACAGATGGTATTTCAAAATCTGTAATATTAACAGTAGAAGTTAAAACACCTATAGAATCTATTAGTTTACCAGACACAAGAACTATGATAAAAAATCAAAAGACAACACTTTCTGTAGATATAACACCTGAAGATACAACATCATCTTATAGTGTAAAATGGGAAAATTTAAATCCAGAAATACTACAATTAAATGAATCAACTGGAGAAGTTACAGCTCTTAATTTAGGAAATGGAACAGTTAGAGTTACTGTAACAGATAAATATACAGGTAAAGAATTCTTTGATGAGGTTTCTATTAATGTTGTAGACTACTTAAAAGGTGATATGGATAAAAACGGTGCTATAAACTCAATAGATGCATCAATATTAATTGATAAGTATAAAAGTAATGAAATTACAGATGAAGATTATGCAATAGGAGATATGAACAATGATAATACTTTAAATTCAACAGACGCTTCAATTATTATTGATTTATATAAAAGTAATGAAGTTTTGAATTAGTATGTCTTTACAATTTAATGTAATTATTGTATAATAATTATGTTAAAGGAGTGTTCTTATGAGCTTAATATATGGCATAAATCCAGTTTATGAAGCTATTTCATCTGGAAAAACAATAAATAAATTATATATTCAAAAAGGAAATAAAGAAATATATAAAATAATTCAAAAAGCAAAAGAAAAGAAGATAGTTATTGTTGAAGTGGACAAGCTTAAATTAGATAAAATGATAACTGAAAAAGATGAAAAGATAAAAAACTCACAAGGAATTGTAGCATCTGTTACAGAGTACAAATACTATACTATAGATGATATTTTAGATTATGCAAAAGATAGAAATGAATCCCCTTTTATAATCATACTAGACAAGATCGAAGACCCACATAATTTAGGAGCTATAGTAAGAAGTGCAGAATGTCTGGGTGCACATGGTATTATTATTCAAAAAAGAAATTCAGCTCAGGTAACAGATACTGTAGAAAAAACTTCAGCAGGAGCATGTAATTATATGAGGATTGCTAGAGTAACTAATATAACAGAGTCTATAAAATATTTAAAGAAAAATGGGTTATGGATTTATGGACTAGATATGGAAGGTGCTCAAGAATTATATAATACAGATTTTGATGGTGCTATAGGATTAGTAGTTGGAAATGAAGGAACAGGTATTTCTAAACTTGTATTAGAAAACTGTGATTTTATAGTAAAAATTCCTATGACAGGGCATATAGAATCTTTAAATGCTTCTGTATCAGCAGCAATAAGTATGTATGAAATTATAAGGCAAAAAAATAAAAAATAAAGTAAAATGTAGTAATAATCTATATTATTACTACATTTTTTTAAGGAGAAATAATATGAATAGAGATATAGAATTATTAGCTCCAGCAGGAAATATAGAGAGCTTTAAAGCAGCTATTAATGCTGGAGCAGATGCAATATACATGGGAGTTGGAAAGTATAATGCAAGAGCCATGGCACAAAACTTTACAGTAGAGGATTATTTAAATTGTTTAGATTATGCTCATATAAGAGGTGTCAAAATCTATCTTACATTAAATACTTTAGTAGAAGATAATGATATTGTTGAAATATTAGATATGCTTTCTAAGCTGTATGAATACGGTCTTGATGCCGTCATAATACAAGATATAGGACTTGCAAGTATTATACATAGAGTATTTCCAGATTTACATCTGCATGCTAGTACACAAATGAGTGTGTACTCTTTAGAACAAGTTAAGTTTTTAGAATGGCTTGGATTTAAAAGGGTAGTACTTGCTAGGGAATTGACTTTAGATGAGATAAGTTATATATCAAATAATACTAAATTAGAGATTGAAGTGTTTATACATGGAGCACTCTGTGTAAGTGTATCTGGTCAATGTTTAATGAGTTTGTCTATTGGCAATAGGAGTGCAAATAAAGGAAAGTGTGCTCAACCTTGTAGAATGAAATATACATTATGCGAATCTAGTGGTAAAAAATTAGAAGAAACATATTTTTTGAGTAAAAAAGATATATATGGATTAGATATATTAAAAAAGTTAATTAATAGCAACATAGCTTCTTTAAAAATTGAAGGAAGAAATAAAACGCCTGAATATGTAGCTTATGTAGTAAGTAGATACAGAAAATATATAGATTTATTATATCGAAATAGGCAGAAAACAAAAATAGAAGAGAGTGACCAAAAAAATCTTCTTCAAATTTTTAACAGAAGTGGAAAAAGTTATGGATATTTAAAAGGAATAGAACATAAAAATAGCATTACAACAATGTCTCCTAAAAATACCGGCTTATATTTAGGTGATGTTTTAGATAAAAAAGGATGTTATATAAAAATAAGACTTAAAGAAGATATAGACTTGCATGATGGTATAGAAATATATGGAAATGATATTAAAGTATCAACAATAGTTACTAGTATAAAAGATATTAATTTTAAAGAAAATAATTCTTTAGTAAAAAGTGATAATATTGTATATTTAGGAGATATAAAAGAAAATGTATGTATAAGTGATAAAGTTTTTAAAACATCAAGTAATACTTTAAATACACAAATAAAAAATATGTATTTAAATAAAAATAATAGAAAAAGAAAGTTAGAATTAAATGTAATTATAAAAGAAAATAATACTATCAAATTGATATGTGAAGTTAATGGAAAGGAATTTATATATGACACTTTAATAGTACCAGAAAAATCTAAAACTAAACCTATTGATGATCATATGATAGAGCAGATTTTTTCTAAAACACAAGATAATGGAATAGAATTTAGTAAAATTTACTCACAAATTGACAATGGATTATTTGCAAAAGTTGCAAGTTTAAATGAAGTAAGAAGAAATTTTATAAAAAAATTAGAAGAAAAATATTGTGTTAGAAGACATATTAATAAAAATGATATTTATAAAGTATTGAATAGAAAAATAAGTGTACATACCAAAAATATTAAATGTAAGAACATATTATCTATATATTCTTATGATAAAAGTAAAGATTATATAAAGTATTATGAAGAGAAATATCATAAAACTTTAGAGAGAATAGATTTTCAAGTGCAAGATTATTTAAAATACCAAAACGACATACTAGATAAATATTCAAGTTATAATCTTGGAATAAACTTATCTAATTTTACACTAGAAAATACAAATAAATATATTGAGCAAAATTTAGAGTATTTAATACAGAAGGGTGTAAAGTTTGTAATTATAGGATCATATCGATATATTAATTTTTTAAGAGAGCTAAAGAAAAAATATAAATTTTATATAGTAGCAGATTATGGGTTAAATATAAATAATACTTATTCTGCAGATTTTGCAAGCTCTTTGGGGATTGATATAATAGTTCCAGACTTTGATTGCTCAAATCAACAGATAAAAGATATTTCAAATTATTTTAATATTGAGCTAGTTGATGATTATATTACCGTCATGACTTCAAGGTATTGTGTATTAGGTACTTTTATAGGAAGAAATGATAATAAGTGTAGTATGCCATGTCAAAATAAAAAATATTATTTATTAGATAAGTATAATAAAAAGTATAATATAGTAACAAATAATGTTGATTGTATTATGTCTATTATAAAGGATAATAATTTAAATAATACAAATATTAATTGTTATATTAGAAATACTATTTTGTAACAATATATTTCAAAAATATAAAAAATATATGTTTTTATTTACTTTTTTTTATATATAGTATAATATTATAATAGTAATGATATATGAAAAATAAGGAGGAATTTTAATGATATGTCCTAAGTGTGGAAAAGAGATAGATGATGGAAGTGTATTTTGTAAATTCTGTGGAGCTTCCTTAACTGAAAATCAAGAAGAAAAGCTAAATTCGGAAAATGAAGTTATAGAAGATAAAGTAGTAGAAGAAAAAGGACAAGAAAATGTAAATCAGAAGGAAGAAAAGAAAGAAATAAAAAAACAATCTAATGGTTATGTGATAAATACTGAATTATCATCTGGTAAAGAGAAAAAAGAAGAAAAAGATAATAATGACTATAATGGTGAAAAAAAGCAGAAAGACAAAGTTAATAGTGAAAAGTCAGAAAATGAAGCTGAAAAGAAAGTTGTTATAAATGGAAAAGAGCAAACTGTAAAACCTAGAAAAAGGCATAGCATAATAACTTTTGGAATTATTTTAACAATAGTTGTTGTTATAGTTGCAATTATTTTAGTTATAATGTCAATGTTAAGTACACCAGAGAAGATGTATAAAAAAATAATTTCGAGCTTTTCAAATTCATTTGATACTACATTACAATTTGATAGTGCAAATGTTAGTGTAAATGCTGCTTTATCTACAGACATTGAAGATATAAAAGATTCTATAAATGAATTAAACTTTGGAGTGAATGTTCAATATGATAAGTCTATAGAAGAATATATAGGTAAAATAAATGTAGCAAAAGGTGATGACTCATATTTAAATTTAACAGCAATGATGAATCTTTTAGATAAAAAATTATATCTTGGTGAAGCAAATTTATACGATAAACTTGTCTGTATAGATATTCCAGAAGAAGAAGCAAATAATATCAAAATAGCTTTAAGTGAGCAAACAAGCGAATTATCCATCAAAGATGACAAAAAAGATATAGCTAAAATTGTCACTGATACTATAAATGATAAATTAAATAAAAAAATGTTTACTTCACAAAAAATTGCAGTAAATATAGGTGAGAGTGATAAAAAGGTAAAAGATAATATATTTTCATTTACATATGATGAACTATTAAATACAACTAAAAGCATAGTTGAAAGTTTAAAAAACAATGAAAAATTTATGGCATACTTTGACGATAAGACATCTATAGAGCAATATTTAGATGACATTGTAAGCAATGTAGAAGATATGGATGAGTATAATTACGAGATACATATATATACGTCTGGATTATTTAATAGTGTTGTTGGTGGAGCATTTGTTCAAATTGATGAAATTTTAGAAGAAAGCTATGTTACAGAAATATTAAAGCAAAATAATACTCAATATATTGTAAAGTTTGATGTTATTAGTGGTGATGATAGAACAAGAGTTTTAAATGCAGATTTAACATTAAAAGATGTTAGTAAGAATGAATTAAATTTAGATGCAGATATTAATATACCAGATGAGGGAAATATATTATTAAATTTACAAATTTTATCTAATTATAATAATGGTATAGAAACAATTGATGTCTCAAATAGTATAAATATAGATGAAATGACACAAGATGATATACAACAAATATTTACTGGATTATTATCTTCTCCTATATTTAGTGAATATACTCAAATTTCTGAAGTAACAGACATAACTGGTGATGATATAGTATCTGATGGACAGAATTATTTAGTAACTTTTACTGATGGAAAAATATATACGAATATTCCATCTACATTTGAAGAAATTTATAATGGAAACTATATAAAATCTTATACTAAAGAAAATGATTTAGGATATTGTGATGTTGATCTTGAAGTAGAGGCATATAGTGAAGATGACTATTTAAGATATTTGGAAAGTACATTAGATTATTATAAAGAATCTGGAGAATATATAGATATAAGCATGACAAATCCTGAAGCAGTTGATGTTAATGGAAGACAATATAAGAAAGTAACATTAAAGTATACATACTCAAGCGGGTCATATAGTTTTCCATATCAGTCAGATTATTATTACACTACTGTTGAAGATGAATGTATTTATTCTGTAGAAGTAAGTGATACTAATGGAATAATAACTCAAAATGAATTGAATAAGTTTTTAACTATAGAAGTTGAATAATAATAAATAGAAAGTAGAATAAAAATCTACTTTCTATTTTATTGTATTAGGAAGAAAATAATCTGCAAGTGAATAAATCATTGCAGCTATTATACTAGAATACATTGGAATATAATATCCAGCTATAAAAAATTGTGTTGCATAAATTATAACTATAGCACTAAAAAAGCCTATTATTCCTCTCCCTATAGGATAGTCGTGTATACCAGTAAATGTTGCAACTAAATAATCTACAGTTACTATAAATATGCTTGATATAATAAGAACATAAATGTTATCTATATTAAAATTTGGAGTTAAAAATACAGTAAAAGCAAAAATTGATAATGAAATAAAAAGTCTTATTAAATTTTGACTAGTTCTTAGAGTCATTTTTACACCTCGCAATTTAATATTATTATTTGTATAATAAACTAAAATATGTAAAAAATATATTTAGGTGATAAAATGTTAATAGTATTTTTTAGAGCTTTAATTTTATATTGTATTGTATTTTTAGTTATTAGACTTATGGGTAAAAAGGAACTTTCAAAAGTTCAGCCATTTGAGCTTGCAATAATAATAGTAATATCTGATCTTGCATCAGCACCAATGTCTTCAAGAGGACTTTCTTTATTTGATGGAATTATTCCTATAATTACATTGTTATTAGCTTATATGATTTTCCTATTATTAAATCATTCTAGTAATAAGATACAGGATTTTGTTTGTGGAAAGCCAGTTGTTATAATAAAAGATGGAAAGATAGTTGAAAAAGAATTTAATTCTCAAAAATATACTGTTTCAGATATAATGTCTCAATTACATGAAAAAGATGTATTTTCAATATCTGATGTAAAATATGCTATTATAGAAACAAATGGAAATTTAAGTGTAATAACTAATGATGAAAATATAGATTCTTTACCTGTAAATGTAATAGAAGATGGAAAATTAGCAGAGAATAATATGGAATTGATAGGTATAAAAAAGGGTGACGTTGAAAGACTTTTAAATACAAAAAATATTAAGTTAGAAGATGTTTTATATGGGCAAATGGATTCAAATTATAAGTTTACATATCAATTAAAGAATAAAGAGGTGTAATATGAAGCAAGTTGGAGTAATGATAATATGTATTATTATAGTTGTAGTAAGTGGCATTTGTGAAATAAAATATTTAAATAAAAGCTCAATATATTTAATGTCAGATATAGAATATATAAAAAATGCAATAAATAATAATAATTATGATTTAGCAAGTGAACAATCTAAAGCTACATACGATTCGTGGGGCAATATAAAAAAAATATGGAATATATTTATAAATCATGAAGAAATAGATGACATAGAAAACTCAATGATAGATTTAAAAGAATATATAGAATTTGAAAATAAAGAGGAATGCTTAGTTGCAATAGAAAAAATAAAGAGTGAGTTAGACCATACTATAAAAAGACAACAGTTGAGAATAGATAATATATTATAAAGGAGATTATATAAAATCTCCTTTAATATTATCTATAGATTTATATAATTTTATTAATTTATCATTTTTTGGAGAATACAAAGGAAGTCTAACTTTTCCCACATCAAATTTTAGATAATTCATAGCTTCTTTTATCATTATTGGATTAACATCTAAAAACAAATTATTCATTATATCTAAATATTTATAAAATAAATCTTTATCATTATTTTTACATATATTATGCATTTGATGAGGAATTATATTAGCTGCAACAGATATTATTCCTTTTCCTCCTACAGAAAGTATAGGAAGCAGTAAATTATCATTGCCAGATAAAACTATAAAATTTTCGTTTTTAGTAGTAGCTATAATATTACATATTTTTTCCAAAGATGGATTAGCTTCTTTTATAGCTATTATATTTTCTATTTTAGCTAGTCTTGTTATTGTATCTATGTTTATATCTATTCCTGTTCGTGATGGAACATTATATAATATTATTGGAAGAGGATATATTGCTTTTGCAATTTTTTTATAATGTACATAGAGTCCTTCTTGATTTGTTTTATTATAATATGGTGTAACAATAAGTACTGCATCTGCGCCTACATTTTTTGCATATTTACTCATTTCTATAGCATTTTTTGTGTTATTTGATCCAGTACCTGCAATTACAGGAATTCTTTTGTTTACTTTTTTTACTGTAAAATCTATTATTTTTTTCTTTTCACTACTAGATAGACTAGAAGATTCACCAGTAGTACCACATGGAACAATAAAGTCTGTGCTATTTTGTATTTGAAAATCTATAAGTTCTTCTAGCTTTTCATAATTAACTTTATTTTGATTATTAAAAGGTGTAATTAATGCAACACCACTACCTTGTAATTTTAACAAATAAATCACCCCTATTAAAATATATATGTTCTTAATAGAAAATATGATTTTTTTTAATTTTACAATTGATGATCATTAAATTATCACATTTAAATATTATTATATAAATATAAAATTTTTCATATATTAAACCTAAAAAGTATAAGAATAATTAAATTCTTATATTTTTGTTTTTCTTTCAAGAAATGTACATAAAATTATCATATTTGCTAGTTATAATATAAATATAACAATAATAATTTTTTTCATATATTTAACCTATCCGGACTAAGAGAAATCTTAGTCTATTTTTATTGTAAAAAGTATATCTTCATGGTATAATTACTAAGTTGAAGGATGGTTTTAAATGAAATTTGAATGTTTAAATTTATCTAATAGTATAAAAAAAGCACTAAATGATATGAATTATATTGATATGACGTCTATACAAGAAAAAACTTTTGATATAATAAGTAAAGGAAAAGATGTAATTGTAACGTCAAATACAGGAACGGGTAAGACTCTTGCATATTTAGTACCTCTTGTAGAAAAAATAGATATAAATGAGCATAGTACACAAATTTTAGTGTTAGTTCCAACAAGAGAACTTGCTATACAAATTAATAATTGTGTAGAAAATTTAATAAAATATAATAATCAAATAGGGAGCAGTTTAATAGTTGGTGGTAAAAGTATAAAAGATCAATCAATTTCTTTAAGAAAAGGAAAAAGCATAGTAATTGGTACACCTGGTAGAATATTAAAATTATTAGATAAAAAAGAAATAAAGCTAAATAAATTAAAAACTTTAGTCCTAGATGAGGCCGATGAAATGCTTCTTATGGGATTTGAAAGAGAAATATATAGTATAAATAAGTATATAACTTCAAATATACAAAGAATAATGCTTTCAGCTACACTAATAAAAAATGTACAGAATGTATCTAAATATTTATTAAATAATCCTGTAAAAATAGAATATATGCAAAATAATAATATTATTTCAGATAGATTAAAACAGGTTGCAATAAATGTAAAAGATAAAATGAAAAATGAATGTACATTAAGAATTTTAAAAAGATGTAAATATACTAATAGTATTGTTTTTTGTAATACTAAAAAGAAAACTCTAGAAGTAAGTAAATATTTAAAAGAAAATGGAATAAAACTTGAAATGCTAAACAGTGATATTATGCAAAATCAAAGAGAACAGGTATTTAAATCTTTAAAAAATGGAAAGCTTGACACTATTATTGTTACAGATCTTTTGGCTAGAGGAATAGATATTGAAGATTTAGATTTAGTTATAAATTATGATATACCAATTGATGTATATTATTATATACACAGAGTTGGAAGAACAGCAAGAAATGGAAAGGATGGACAAGCATATATTTTTTATACTGGAAAACAATTAGAGAAAATAAAAGAAATAGAAGACTTTACAAATAAAAATTTTGAATATGAAGATGTTCCAACTTTAGAAAGCGAGATTTCCGATAATATAGATATCCCAGTTAATGATAAAGGATATTATGTAGTAAATTTAAATGTCGGTAAAAAAGATAATATAAAGGCAAAAGATATAGTAGGAGCACTTTGTGCATTGGTTGGAATTACTTCTCAAAGTATTGGAAAAATACAAGTTGAAGAAAATAAAACATGTATTGAGATACCACAAGAATATATAATAGATGTAATAAAAAAGTTTGAAAATGGAAAAATAAAAGGAATAAATGTAAAAATTATATATGATAAAAAATAGCTCGTTTAACGAGCTATTTTACAAAATTTACAATTTTGTCGCATATAATGTCTACATTTATTTTTTTTTCGCTAGAAAAAGGAATTATTTCTTCTTTTGCAAATAGTAATTTTCGTATTTCTTTTATATAATCATTTATTTTAGTATTAGCTATTTTATCTGCTTTAGTTGCAACTATTGTAAAAGGAACATTTCTATTAAGTAGCCATTCATACATTTGTCTATCGTTTTGTGATGGTTTATTTCTAATATCTACTAAGAAAAAGATATGCTTTATATTTTTTGATTTAGATATGTAAGTATCTATTAGTTTATTTATTTGTTGCTTTTGTATATCTGACATTTTTGAAAAACCATATCCAGGAAGATCTACTAAATAAAATTCATCATTTACATTAAAAAAGTTAATACTTCTAGTTTT
>ERZ1643249.2156-NODE-2156-length-18703-cov-10.200558_pt1 | contig 18703 bp, 16 predicted proteins | sample MGYA00579263_ERZ1643249 | MGnify/ENA primary metagenome ERZ1643249 (study PRJEB29033, sample SAMEA4952264) | chicken gut metagenome | biome: Broiler Chicken; feature: Gastrointestinal Tract; material: Caecum | place: Ireland | collected 2018 | study: Broiler... | reverse complement strand
TTTGTTCTCTTTCGTCATGTCCTCCACCAAGTCCTGCACCTCTTTGACGTCCTACAGCATCAATTTCGTCTATAAATATTATACATGGTGCTGTTTTTTTTGCTTGCTCAAACAAGTCTCTTACTCTTGAAGCTCCAACACCAACAAACATTTCTACAAAGTCTGAACCACTTATTGTATAAAATGGTACTCCAGCTTCTCCTGCTACTGCTTTTGCTAAAAGTGTTTTTCCTGTACCTGGTTGACCAACAAGTAGTACTCCTTTTGGAATTCTTGCTCCCATATCTGTGAATTTCTTTGGATTTTTTAGAAATTCTACTATTTCTTCTAATTCTTCTTTTTCTTCATCAACACCTGCTACATCATCAAATGTTACTCTATTTTTTTCTCCTGCATTTACTAGTCTTGCTCTGCTTTTTCCAAATGACATCGATTTTGATCCATTTTGATTACTGCCACTCATCATTATAACCCAGAATATTAAGAATATTATAAGTAGTCCAAATGGTGTTAAGAAGCTAAGTGCTGTAATCCAAACAGATTCTTTTTCTTCTTCTAATGAAAATGCTCCTGATTTTAAGTAATCTTGTGAATATGTCATAAAGCTATCTAAACTTGGTATGCTTACTTCTTTTTCAATTTTTGAATCTTTCATTTTTACTGTTGCTAAATTACCACTTGATGAAATTACTATACTTTCAACTTCTCCATTTTCAATACTTGTAATTAATTCTGAATAGGTAATTTGTGAACTTTTATTTTCAATGATTGATGTTAATAATACAATTACTATTACTCCTATTATTAGCCACATTGCTAATGTTTTTATACTCTTTTTCAATTTACCACTTTCCTTCCTAATTTCATTATATTGCTTGTGTAATAAGCTCTATTCTTCATTTGTGTAAATTTTACAATTTGAACTATAACATAACTCATTTTATTTTTCAATAGTTTTTTTATGTTTTTTTTGTGTCTTTTTTGTTACATTCTAATGGCTTTATTAGGGACATTATTCTTTTACTATATTTTTATAAAATAAATTTTTTTGTCTTTTATCATCACTTTTAAGTTTTTATTTGGCATTAAAAATTTATTTCCTATATTGTTTTTACATAATTTTATAATATCAACTATATTTATTTTCTCAATCCCTTGTATTGAGCCAAAAATATTCTTTACTACTAATAGTATAAGTCTACTTTTAATTACATTATCTAGTATATTAAATTCTTTTAATTGTATTTCTATTTGATTTTCTTGTTTTGATATAAGTAATTTTTCATATTCTTTTTGTGTAATTTCTGAAATGTACTCATCTTCACTTGATATTACTTCAGATAATCTTTCTATTGTTTCTACAATATTGGGATTAAATTGTTCTTTTATATATGGAATTACTATATTTCTTATTTTATTTCTTGTGTATGAGTTTTCAAAATTTGTTTTATCGATACATGGATTTAACTTATTTATTTCACAGTATTTTTCAATTTCTTCTCTACTACACTCAATTAATGGTTTTATAAACTTGTTATCTCTTATAGGTGATATTCCTTTTAAGCCAGAAACTCCACTTCCCCTAAGAATATGCATTATTATTGTTTCTACTTTGTCATTTTTATTATGTGCTGTAGCAATTTTATTCGAATTTGTTTTTTTTAAAATTTCTTCAAATGCTTCATATCTTGCAATTCTTCCAGCTTCTTCTACTCCTATTTTTTTGCTTTTTGCAATTTCTTGCACATCTATTGCTTTTGTATAAAATTCAATATTGTTTTTATTACAGTAGTTTTCTACATATTTTTGGTCATTAATTGCATCTTGTCCTCTTATCATATGATTTACATGTACTACATAAATTTCGAAATTAATTGTTTCTTTTAAGTCTTTTAATATATCTAGCATTGTAATTGAATCTGGTCCTCCAGATACCCCTAGTACTATTTTATCTCCACTTTTTATTAGATTATATTTTTCTATAGTTTCTATTACTTTCTGCTTCATTTATTTTCTCCTTGTATTATTATTAATAAAAACTTTATTAAAGCATAATAATATTAATCTGAAATTTTTGTAGATTAATATTATTAAACTTATTACATATTTTAAATTAATTATCAAATCTTCTTTCAATGTTAACAAATTTCGTATAATTTCCCATCCAATACAATTTAACGGTTCCTGTTGAACCTCCTCTTTGTTTTGCAATTATTACTTCTGCAATATCTTTTTCTGCACTTTCTTTATTATAATAATCATCTCTATATAAAAACATTACTATATCTGCATCTTGTTCTATAGCTCCAGATTCACGTAAGTCTGAAAGCATAGGCCTATGATCTTCTCTTTGTTCTACTGCCCTAGACAACTGTGATAATGCTATAACAGGAACATTTAATTCTTTAGCAAGAATTTTTAATGATCTACTTATTTCTGAAATTTCTTGTTCTCTACTTCCTCCACTTCTTCTATTGCTTCCTGCTATTAATTGCAAATAGTCTATAACAACAAGCCCTATATCTTTTTCCATTTTTAGTTTTCTACATTTTGTTCTAATCTCCATTATTGAAATTCCTGGTGTGTCATCTATATATATTCCTGCTTCTGAAAGTGGACCAATTGCTTCTGCTAATTTAACCCAGTCTTCTTCATCAAGTTTTCCTGTTCTTACTTTGTTACTATCTACCATTGCTTCACTACATAACATTCTGTTTACAAGTTGGTCTTTGGACATTTCTAAACTAAAAATAGCAACAGGTACTTTTGCTCTTAGTGCTGCATTTGTCGCTATATTTAGTGCAAATGCTGTTTTTCCCATTGCAGGTCTTGCTGCCACTAAAATAAGTTCTGAACCATGTAGACCTGCTGTTTTGTCATCTAAATCATAAAATTGTGTTGGAACTCCTGTTATATGTTGTTTTTGATTGTATAATTTTTCTAAGTTTGTGAAGCTTTCTACTAATACATCTTTAATTGGTGTATAGCTTTTACTGTTTTTACTTTGCATTACATCAAAAATTTTTCTTTCTGCACCTTCCATTATGTCTTCAACATCTTCACTTTGATTATACCCTAAATCTATTATTTCATTTGCTGTTTTTATTAAACTTCTTAATACTGATTTTTCATCAACTATTTTTATATATTTTTGTACATTTGCAGTTGTTGGTACTTTATCTGGTAGACTTGCTAAATATTCAAATCCACCTACTTGTTCGAACTTTCCCATGGATTCTAGTTCATCTTTTAATGTTATTATATCTATTGGTTCTGATTTATTATATAAATTTAGTATTGCCTGATATATTGTCTTATTATCTTCTCTGTAAAATGCATCTGCTTTTAAAACTTCTACAGCAGCCATTACAGCATCACTATCTGTTAACATACTTCCTAAAACAGCTTGCTCAGCATCCTCATCATGTGGTGGTACTTTTCCTAATTCCATTTGTTGCCCCTTTCCTTAGAATGTTTTCCTAATTTATCAATGAAATTTTTATAATGAGTTTTAACCAATTACATCTACTTTAATTTTTCCTATAATGCCTTCAAATAGTTTTATTGAAACAGTATGTGTTCCTAATGATTTTATTGTTTCTTTTAAATCAACCTTTTTTTTGTCAATTTTTATATTGTGCTGTGTTTCAAAAGCATCAGCTATGTCTTTAGCAGAAACTCCTCCAAAAATTTTCCCGTTTTCTCCTGCTTTTACTTTTATTTTTAACATGATTTTATTCATTTTTTCTGCTAATTTTTTTGCTTCTTCTCTTTCTGTATCTTTTTTAAATTTTTTTGAATCGTTTTGTGCTTGTAATTTTGCCATATTTTCTGCATTTGCTTCTACTGCTAGTTTTTTTGGAAATAAAAAGTTACGAACATATCCATCAGATACATTTATTATTTCATCTTTTTTTCCTACTCCTTTTATATCTGCTTTTAAAATAACTTTCATGATTATCACTTTCCTCTCAGGTTATTTTTATTCTTTTTCTTCAAAATATTCATTAATTTTTTCTATTAATTCTGTTTTTGATTCTTCAATTGTTTTATTTTCTAATTGGGCTCCGGCTAATGTAATATGTCCGCCTCCTCCTAACTTTTCTAATATTAGTTGGACATTAATATCTCCTATTGAACGTCCACTTATGCATATTTTCCCATCTTCCATAGTTCCTAAAACAAATGATGCTGTTATATTACCAATAGTTAATAATTCATCTGCTGCTTTTGCACATATTAAACTTGTATCTTTTTCTTTAACTTCATAAGTTGAAATTCCAATACCATCTCTTACTATTTCTGCTTTTCTTACAATATCTGAAATTTTATTATAACTCTCCAAATCACTTTGAAACCATTTTTTTACTTTTATTATATCAACTCCACATCTACGTAAATACGCCGCTGCTTCAAATGTTCTTACTCCTGTTTTAAATGTAAAGTTTTTTGTATCTGTCATTATTCCTACATATAGTACTTCTGCTTCTGTTTCTGTTAATTCAATATCCTTTTGCGTATATTGAATAATTTCTGTAACTAGTTCAGCTGCAGATGAGGCATATACTTCTTGAAATGTTAGAATGCTATTATCTATAAAGTCTGCACTTCTTCTGTGATGATCAATTACAACTATTTTATTTGTTTTTGTCAACAATTCAGGTTCTTCTACATAAGATTTTTTTTGTGTGTCAACTATTATTAATAGTGTTTCACTATCTATTTGAGAAATAGCTGTTTCTTTATTTATAAATACTTCTTTATATTGATCTTGAATACTTTCAAATAAATCTTTTATTGATGGAGTATCTGTATTTGTTACTATTTTAGGTTCTTTTCCTAAACTAACTGCAATTCTATAAATTCCTAATGCTGAACCTATTACATCTGTGTCTGGATTTGTATGTCCCATTATCATTATTTTATCATTTTCTGATATTAATTCTTCTAATGCATGTGCTACAATTCTTGCTTTTACTTTTGTTCTTTTTTCTATTTCTTCTACTTTTCCTCCAAAGAACAAATATTTACCATCTTGTCTGATTACAGCTTGGTCTCCACCTCTACCTAATATTACATCCATTGCTGCAGATGCTGATTTATATATTTCTTTTTCTGTTTCTCCTTCATTTGATATTGCTATACTTAATGTTAATTGTATTTTGTCTTTTCTAACTAAGTTTTTTACTGAATCTAGTATTGCAAATTTATCTTCTTTTATTTTTTCAAGATTTTTTTGTTCAAATATATATACATAAGTATCTCTGTCTGACTTTACTAAAATTCCATTAGTTTGATTTACCCAATCATATATTGTTTTTTCTAATTTTGCCATTAATTGTGTTTTTTGTTCTGCATCAACTCTTTGTGTTACTTCTTCATAATTGTCTATCATTATGATTCCAACACAAATTTTTTGTTCTTCATTTTCTTTGATTAGTCTATATTTTTCAGTTTCATCAATAAAATATAGAATTATCATGTATTCTGCAGATCTTCTTCTGTCATATTTTTTTGATTTCGCAAATTCTCCTTGTACTGTATAAATTTTTTTACCAATTTCTATTTGTCTTGTTACAGATTTTCTTTTTGGATTTTCACTTTTTTCAATCTCATCTTTTACATCTATAATTAAATCATCAAGATAATTATTTATATCAATATCTGCAAATTCAGTAACAAATTTTGCACTTTTCCAAACTATATTTCCATCTGTTTCTAATATTACAAGTGGAATTGGCGAATTTATTAAACTACTTTTTGCAGCAGAGTCAACTGTTAATATTAAGTCTTGCAATTGCTCTGATATTTCACTTTTTCTTTTATTGTTTGCAAAATAAGTGTAGCTTATAATAGCTATATATACTATTAGTGATGGAATGATTAGTTGTGGCTTAATCACAGATATTAAAACAAATAATATTAATATAATAACTAAGTATACTTTTGTTCTTGAAACTAAATTATCAAATACTTTCCTATTGTTATTTTTAGACATATTCTCTCCTTTTATACTGTTTAAGTATAACTCTAAATATACTATTTGTCAAGTGTTTTACGTTATCTTGGATATGGAAAAATACATAAAAAAAGCATTAAATAAAGATTCCTTCTTTAAAATGCTTTTTTCGTTAAATTTTTAAATATGCATAATTGCTGTTGCTATTTGGAAATATACTAAAATTGAGAATATATCAACAAGTGTCGTTATTAAAGGTGTTGCCATGATTGCTGGATCTAATTTTAATTTTTTTGCAAACATTGGTAATAAGCAACCAAGTGCTTTTGATAATGCTACTGTTGCAATTAATGTTAATCCTATAACAATAGCTAATTGTAAATCATTATATTGAATCATTATTCTAATACCATTTACAATTGCTAGAACAACTCCTACAATAATTGATACTCTAAATTCTTTCCATAGGGCTTTAAATAAATCTTTTAATTCTATTTCATCAGTTGCAAGCCCACGAATAATTAATGTTGAACTTTGAGAACCACAGTTTCCTCCAGTTCCCATTATCATCGGAATAAATGCTACTAGTAGTGGAACTGCAGCAAATGCTTCCTCATAATTTGTAATTATTCCTCCTGTAATAGCAGATGAAAGCATTAGAACCAAAAGCCAAACAATTCTATTTTTAGCATGTTTAAAAACTGATGTTTCAAAATACCCTTTTTCATTTGGACTCATAGCCGCCATTTTCTCAAAATCTTCTGCTGTTTCATCTTGTAATACATTAATAGCATCATCAACTGTAATAATTCCAACTAATCTATTTTCTGTATCTACAACAGGTAAAGCATACATATCATATTTATCAAATAATTTTGCAACATCTTCTTGATCCTCTAATGTATTTACTGAAATTACATTTGTGGTCATTAATTCTTTTATAATTTGCTCTTTCTTAGAAATTAATATTTCTTTTATATTAATCATTCCCAATAAAACTCTATTTCTATTTAAAACATAACAATTATAAATTGTTTCAGAATCAATACCAATATCTCTAATACGTTGTAATGCTTGTTCGACAGTCATTGTTTCTTTTAAATCTATAAATTCTGTTGTCATTATGCTTCCTGCACTATCTTCTGGATATTGTAATAACTCATTAATTATTTTTCTATCTTTTGCGTTTACAACTTTTAAGATTTTCTTTACTACATTTGAAGGCATTTCTTCAATTAAGTCTACTGTATCATCCATAAAGAGCTCATTTAAAATTCCTTTTAATTCAGCATCTGTTAAATCCTGAATTAATTTTTCTTTCATATATGGCTCCATATATGAAAATGCTTCTCCAGCTTGTTCTTTAGGTAAGATTCTAAATAATTTTACAACACTTTCTTTATCAAGTTCTTCTAGCAACGGCGGTATATCAGCACTGTTTATTTCTTTCAGTTTTTCTTTTAATACATTATATTTCTTTTCTTCTAATAATTTTGTTATTTCATCTTTTTCCATCTGATATACCCCCTTTTCTTTTAAATTTTATTCAACAACTTTTTTCCATAATCCATGTTTATTGCAATAAGCATAAATTACTGTTCCTGGATGATAACAGAATTTTGCAACTGCTTCATCTCCTGGTTTGAAATATACAGTTTTTTCTTTGTTTTCATTTTTGAATGTTACCCATTCAATGTAATGATCGTCTTCCATAACATGATTTACTTTAACTAAAATTTTATTATCTTTTACCTCATATGTTGGTACATGTTTTTCTACTGCAGCATCTACTGAGTTTGGAACTAGTGTTTTCATTTCCTCTCCACAGCATTGGATTCCATCTTTACAATTACAATCCTTCATAACTTTTACTATTGCACCACAATGTGCACATTTTTTGATTACTAATTCTTCCATAATATAACTTCCTTTCTTTTTTATTTTTCACCAATTATTTTTATGCAATACTTAATATTTCCCAAAAATAAAAAATATGGTGAATTTCTTTTCCACCATATTTTAGCATATACAATATAAAAAAACAATGCTTAAATTTATTTTAAATCTTTTAAAGCCTTTTCTGTAATTTTGTTTTTATCAAAAATTCTAATAATTATTAATGCTAATATTGTAACAATAAAAGTAATTCCGTATATTAATAGACTAATTTTCCAATTTCCTTCTGAAAAATATTGTCCAGCAATTGTAGATGATATTACAGATGGAAATCTACAAAATGTAGCTATTAAAATAAACCTTATAGGTCTAATTGGAAGTAATCCTCCAACATAAATCAAAATATCTTTTGGAATTCCTGTTATTGCAAAACATATTGCTAATATAAATTCTATGTTTTTAGGGTTTTGAAAAATTTTACTTTTTTCAATTTTATCTATTTTTTCTTTATCAAAAGATTGTTCAATAAATTTTCTGCCAAATTTTCTAACTAATAAAAATATTATTGTTGTTGTTAATGCTACTGAGAAAAATATAAATATTGCTCCTCCTATAGCTCCATAGCACATTCCTGCTAGTATTTCTAAAGGCTCTCCTGGCAATATTACTAAAAAGATTTGTGCAATTTGTAATCCAAGCAGTATTAAAAAGCCTAATATTCCGCTTTCTTCAATTCTTGATTTAAAAGCTAATTGCCCCTCATGTGTTGATAAATTCTTCATTACAGGAAATAAATATATTATAATTCCTATTATTAATAATATTGCAACTATAAGCATTGTAAATTTAAATATTTTTGCCTTTTTTTTAATCATAAAATATTCCTCTTTAATATTGTAAAACATCTAAATACATCTTTATAGTAGCATATCTATTTATTTTTTTCAATACAGTTATTTCTTAATATTTTATTGATTTTTATCTATTTGTATTTTTTAAAATAATGTTAAATCGAAAAAAACATAAAAATTTTTCATGACTTTTTCAAATGATTTTTCCTCCACCTACCACAATATCACCTATGTAAAATACTGCAGATTGTCCTGGAGTAATTGCTTTTTGAGGTTCTTCAAATTCTACTTTAATATATTTTCCTTCTTGTTTAATTTTTGCTTTAGCTTCTTTTGACGAATATCTTATTTTTACATTTACTTCTAATGTATCTTCTATTTCATCAAATAATAATAGATTTATATCTCCTACAACTAGTTCTTTTTTATATAATTCGTCTTTAGTTCCAACTATAACTTCATTTCTTTGAGAATTAAATCCTAACACAAATAGTGGCTCTGAATATGATATCCCTAAGCCTTTTCGTTGTCCTATTGTGTAATTATATAATCCTGTATGTTTTCCTAGTATTTCTCCTTTTTTTGTTACTATATTTCCTGTTTTAGGTTTTATATCAGAATTATTTTCTAGAAATTTTTTATAATTTCCATCTGGTATAAAACAAATGTCTTCACTATCCTCTTTTTCAGCAACATTTAAGTTGTTTTTCCTAGCTATTTCCCTAATTTGTTCTTTGTTTTCAAACTCTGATAATGGAAATATTACATGTTCTAGTATTTCCTTTGGAATGTTCCATAAAACATAACTTTGGTCTTTTTTTACCACATTTGATTTTTTTAATACCCATTTTCCATATTTTTCAGAATATTCAGTTTTGGCATAATGTCCTGTAGCAATATAATTACAACCTAACTCTTTTGCTTTTTCCCACATATATCCAAATTTCATGTATCTATTACATTCTATACATGGATTTGGAGTTTCACAGTTTGCGTAGCATTTTATGAAATTTTGTATTACATTTTTTTTAAATTGTTCTTTACAGTCAGATGTGTAATGTGGTATTCCTATTGAATTACATACATTTTTAGCATCTTCATTTGCATTAGAATTATTTTCTCCAAATAGTTCTAATGTAATTCCTATTGGTTCATATCCTTCTTGCTTCAGCAATAATGCAGATACACTACTGTCCACTCCTCCACTCATTCCAACTAGTACCTTTTTATTTTCCATTTTTTATTCCTTCCTTAATACTTACTTTTCAGTCTTATTTATCATATCTTCTACTGTGTGCCATGCAAGTAAAGCACATTTTACTCTTGCTGGCATATTTGAAATATTTCTAAATGCAATGGCATCTTCTAATTTTTTTAATTCTTCTTCATCTGTTGTTTCTTTTTTAATCATTTCTATAAATGTTTTTATAATTTCTCTTGCTTCTTCTATTGTTTTTCCTTTTAAAGTATCTATCATTATAGATGTTGAAGCTTGTGATATAGCACATCCATGTCCTGTAAATGCCATATCTTCTATTTTATCTCCATTTAGTTTTAATTGAATTTCTATTTCATCTCCACAATTTGGATTATTACCCATTTCACACAAATCACATTTATCTAATTTCTTTTTATTATATGAATTCATACTATGTTCCATTATTAAGTCATTATAAATATTATTTAAATCTTCCATTTTTTCACCTTTCTATTGACATTCAATTTTTTCTGTGATAAGATATATAATATAAAAGATAAGAGCTTTCGCCCTTATCCATTTGATTGGTGAGATTTATCTTTTGCCGGATAAATCTCAATTTTTCTTTTTGAGGAAGAATATTTAAAAACGTATTTATTTTTTGAACAAAATTTTCCAACCAACTGTAGTTAAATATATCATTTTTATATTAATTTGTCAATGTATCTTCAAACATTTTTTCGCTATTTATTTATATATTTCTTAAACATTTCATAAGTTTTATTTAAAGCATGAACAAGTCTATCAACATCTTCTTTAGTATTATAAAAATAGAAACTTGCTCTACATGTTGAATCAATATCCAAAAATCTCATAAGTGGTTGTGCACAATGGTTTCCTGAACGAATACATACTCCTTCTGAATCTAATATACTAGCTACATCATGAGGATGAACTCCTTTAATGTTAAATGAAATTACACTTGAATGATTTTGAGAATTTGGAGTTATATATAATGTCAAATAATCTAGTTTTGATAATTCCTGTTTTGCATATGAAACTATTTCATCTTCTAATTCTTGTATTTGATTATATCCAATTTTTTCTATATAATCAATTGCTGCTCCTAATCCTACAACACCTTCTACATTTTGTGTTCCTGCTTCAAATTTATATGGTAAAGGTGCAAATGTTGTTTCTTGTTCATACACATATTCTATCATTTCTCCACCCATTAGAAATGGTGCCATTTTATCTAAAATTTCTTTTTTTCCATATAACACACCAACTCCAAGAGGTGCTAACATTTTGTGTCCAGAAAATACTAAAAAATCTGCATCTAAGTCTTGTACATCAATTTTCATGTGAGGAATACTTTGTGAAGCATCTACTATAACAATAGCTCCTTTTTTATGTGCACATTCAATTATTTTTTTTACATTGTTAATTGTTCCTAAAACATTTGAAACATGTGTAATTCCAACAATTTTTGTTTTGTCTGTAATTTTGTTTTCTATTTCTTCATCAGATATCTCAAAATTTTTATTAATATACATATATTTTAATTTACTTCCTGTGGCTTTTGTTATTTTTTGCCAAGGTACTAAATTAGAATGATGCTCCATTATAGATATAACTACTTCATCATCTTTTTTTAAGTTATCCATTCCATAAGAATATGCTATTAAGTTTAAACTTTCTGTTGCGTTTTTGGTGAATATTACTTCTTCCGTATGTTTTGCATTAATAAATTTTGCAATTTTTGACCTTGTATTTTCATATTCTTGAGTTGCCTCAATACTTAATTCATATGATCCTCTATGTGGATTTGCATTTTCCTTTTCATAAAATTCCTCTATTGCTTTAATTACTTGAATTGGTCGTTGAGAAGTAGCCCCACTATCTAAATAAGCAATATCACGTTTTAGTAATAGTGGAAAATCTTTTTTTATTTCTTGAGCTTTCATAAACCCTCCCTATTATTAAATTAAAACCTCTTATTTATCTATTTGAAAGAGGTTTTTTAATTTATACTAATCTAATCTTTCATCTATTTCTTTTAGAATTTCTTCTTTTAAATTATCATCTTTTATTTTTTCAATTATATTGTTAAATTTAGACTTTACAATTAATTTAACCGCTTCTTTATAACTTATTCCTCTTGCCATAATATAAAATAATTGTTTTTCATCTATTTTTCCTGAAGATGTTGAATGATTTCCTTCTACATCTTCTTCTGTACATAATAACATTGGTAATGCAATTGATTTTGCTTTATTAGATAACAACATACAACTTTCGTTTTCATTTCCTTTAGCTTTTTTAGCTCCTTTTTTAAAATCTATAGTTCCCTTAAAATTCTTCTTTGCATTGTCTTTTAAAGCACCTTGAACATCTATATCAACATTTGATTTTTCTCCTCTTAATTCTGCAATATAATTTATGTCTTTTATTTGATTGTTTCTTCCTAAATAAATTGTTTTTAAATCATTACTTGCATTAGCTCCAATCATATTTGAATAATAATTTGATACACTTGTTTTTCCACCAATATCAATAATTGTATATTTTACATTTGAATTTTGATAAAGTGTATTTTCTATTGCTTCAAAATTATCTGTATTTTCATTTAACATATTAACTATTGTAACATTTAATTGTACATTTTCTTTTGCTGTTGTTCTTACAATTCCATTATGAAAACATGTACTTGATGTTTTTGACTTATATATAATTGTGACATTTGTGTCATTGTTTGCTATTATTTCTATTTGATTTATTAAATTTAAATTGTTATCATCAAAATTATATATAATTTTAATATCTTCTTTTTGTTTTGTTGTTTGTATTCTTATTTTATTATTTGCTTCCTCAAAAATAAGTTTCTCTAAGATTTTACCTGTTCCATAAGTTAATTCCTTATTTGAGACTTCATTATCTATTATACTTTTATCTTTTATAATCTCAACATTTTTAAATTCTCTTATTTCTTTTGGCATTTCAAAAAGGACTTCAATATTATTTATTGCAAAATTTCTTGCTGTTCTTACAGGTGTATTATTTAATTTTAATTTTTCCATATTATCCAATAGCCCCCTCTAATTCCATATTAATCAAATTATTCATTTCTACAGCATATTCTACAGGAAGTTCTTTAGAAATTGGATAAGCAAAACCTCTAACAATCATTGCTTTAGCATCTTCTTCAGACAATCCTCTTGACATTAAATAAAAAATTGTTTTGTCACTTATTTTTCCTATTTTAGCTTCATGAGAAAATTCAACTTCATCTGTTCTAATATCATTTACTGGTATTGTATCAGATCTTGAGATATCATCTAACATAAGAGATTCACAACTTACACTACATTTAGAATTTTTAGCATTTTCATTTATTCTAACTAGTGATCTATATGTGCAAGCTCCACCATCTTTTGATATTGATTTAGAATTTATTACAGATGATGTATTTGGAGCATTATGAATTACCTTAAATCCTGTATCTAGGTTCTGTCCTCCTCCTGCAAATGTTATTCCTGTATATTCTGTTTTTGATCCTTGTCCATTTAAAATACTCATTGGATATAACATTGAAACTTTTGATCCAAATGAACCTGTTACCCAATCCATTTGAGCATTTTTTCCAACAATTGCTTTTTTTGTATTTAAATTCATCATATTTTTAGACCAATTTTCAATTGTTGAATATCTTAAGTATGCATTATCTTTAACATATAATTCTACACAACCAGCATGTAAATTAACTTTATTATATTTTGGTGCTGAACATCCTTCTATAAAGTGTAAACTTGCTCCTTCATCAACTATTATTAATGTATGTTCAAATTGTCCTGATTCTGGAGAATTAAGTCTAAAATATGATTGTAATGGAAAATCAAGTTTTACTCCTTTTGGTACATATACAAAAGATCCTCCAGACCATACGGCAGCATGTAATGCAACAAATTTATGGTCACTGATTGGAACACATTTCATAAAATGTTTTTTTACTATCTCAGGATAATCTCTTACTGCAGATTCCATATCAGTATAAATTACACCTTGTTTTATTAAGTCCTCTTTCATACTATGATATACAACTTCAGAATCATATTGTGCTCCAACTCCTGCAAGTGATTTCTTTTCTGCTTCTGGTATTCCAAGCTTATCAAATGTATTTTTTATATCTTCAGGAACATCTTCCCATGAACTGTTTAATTTTGATTTTGGCTTAACATATGTTGCAATATCATCCATATTTAATTCTGATAAATCTGGTCCCCATGTTGGAAGTTCTAATTCTTCATACATTTTTAGTGCTTTTAATCTTATTTCTAACATCCAGTCTGGTTCGTTTTTTAACCTTGAAATTTCTTCTACAATCTCTCTGTTTAGTCCTTGTATTTTAATTTCATAATCATCTTTGTTTTTTATATCATATATATTTCTATTTATATCTTCTACTTGAGTTTTCATTTTTTCCCTTTCATTATAAATTTTTAAATTGTGTGTATCCATTTTCGTCTATTTCTTTTGCTAATTCTGCTGTACCTGTTTTTACAATTTTGCCATTTATTAATACATGTACATAGTCAACATCTAAATGATTTAAAATTCTTGTATTATGAGTTATAATTAAAACTGCATTTTCACTAGATTTATACATTTCTATTCCTTTAGATACTATTTTTATTGCATCTACATCTAGTCCTGAATCTGTTTCATCTAAAATTGCAAGTTTTGGATTTAATATAAGCATTTGTAAAATTTCATTTTTCTTTTTTTCTCCACCAGAAAATCCAACATTTAAATTTCTTTCAATTAATTTTGGATTCATGTTTAATTCTTCTGAAAATTTCTTTACGGAATCTTTAAACTCAAAAATTTTTACAGGTTTATTTGTAATATTATTTTTAGCTGTTCTTAAAAAATTAATTGTTGATATTCCTGGAATTTCTTCTGGCATTTGAAATGACATAAATATTCCTTTTTTTGCAATTTTATCTGTACTTAGGTCATTTATGTTTTCTCCTTCAAAATCTATTTGACCACTTATTTTTTTGTATTCAGGATTGTTTAATATTACATTTGCAAGAGTTGATTTTCCTGCTCCATTTGGTCCCATTATAACATGGACTTCTCCTTTTTTTATGTTTAAATTTAATCCTTTTAATATTTCTTTTTCTCCTGCATTTACATATAAATCTTTTATTTCAAGTAATTTGTTTTCCATTTTTTGTTTCCTTTCTATTATATTTTTGACTTTACGTCTGTTCTTTTTATACAGCTTCTACATTGTTCATTATTAATATCATAATTACAATTTAAACTTTTTAATCCTAAAGCATTATGAACATATTTTGCTAATTTATTTATTGTATTATCACTAATTGTAGATTTTATTTTTTCTGCTTCACTTTTTGCCTCTTCTTCATCTAAATTTAATACATCTTTCATAAATAAATAAGTAATATCATATGCTTCTAAAATTTTTTTTGCCAAATTTTCTCCTTGTTTTGTTAATTCTATTGTTCCATATGTTTCATAATTTATTAGTTTTTCTTCTTTTAAAATATTAATTGCTTTATTAACACTAGGTTTACTACATTTCATTTTTTTGGCTATGTCTGTTACTCTAATCTTACCATTCTGCTTTTTTAAAATGTACATGTTTTTTATATATTCTTCCGATGATTTTGATATCATATTTTTCTCTCCTTTTGCTAATTTTTTTGCATTAGCAAATTTTGTTAACTACGGTTAACATTGTACCATTTATCCAATTGTTTGTCAAGGCTAACTTCTAAATTTCATAAAGAAAAAAAAGATTTACTAAGTATTCAATTACTTAATAAATCTTTTTTTGGATAATTTAATAATTGTATTTTTGTTTATTTTTATATTCTACCCAATCACATATAATTATTTTTAAAACTGTTGCAACTGGAACTCCTAAGAACATTCCAAGAACTCCAAAATATGCTCCGCCTAATGCAACTGCTCCTATTACAATTAATTGGCTTATATCTAGTGAGCTTCCTAATATTTTTGGATTTATAATGTTTGAATCAATTTGTTGTAATATTATAACAACAATTGCCATTATTATAGCTTGTGATAACCCTCCAGTTATAATTGTTATTAATACACTTATAGCAACTGCAAAAATTGCTCCAAAATATGGTATTACATTAAATAATCCTATCATAAATCCTAAAAGAACAGAATATTTTACTCCAATAATAGACATTGCTATTGTAACAAGTACGCCAACTACTACGGCATCAATTAATTGACCACTAATAAATTTAAAGAATACCTCATTAGTTTTATTGAAATATTTGTTAATTGTACTACATATTTTTTCATTAAATAGTGCCATACATAACTTATTCAAAAAATTTACTATTTTTGTTCTTTGAAGTAAAATGTATACTGAAACTACTATTGTTACAAACGCATCAAATACTCCACTTGCAACTCCAACAGCACCCTTTATATATTCTGTTATTTTTTCATAGTTTATATATTTTGTCAAATCAATTTCTTGTAGACTTTTACCTAAACCTTTTATTGTTTCTACGACTTTTTCGTTCTTTAGTATTGAATCTTCAGGTAAAGAGTTTAACTTATCCATTGTAGAATTCCAATAAGTTTGAAAATTATTTACTAATTCTACTATACTATCTGTTACTATTGGTAAAATTACATTTACAAGTAAAATTATTAATAATATTGCAATAGTAAATGTAAGTAGTACACTTATTCCTCTAGCTCTTTTCCTTATAAATTTTTTCTTAGATTTTACAAATTTTTTTTCAATTCTTGATTCTGGTATATATAGAAGATAAGCTAATAATGCTCCTGCTAAAAATGGTGATATTGCTTCAAAAAAATTTCCTATCGCATTGCCTATTGCCGTAAAATTATCTAAAAATTTATATACAAGTATTATTGCAACAGCAAGCATAAACCAGTACATCCATTTTGAAAAGTTTCTTTTTATTTCATTCATATAATCACTCCTTTTGCTAGTAATGTTTTATAGATTTATTTCTAAACCAATAGGACAATGATCACTTCCAAGAACTTCTGAATATATTGTTGCCTCTTTTATATTTTTTTTTATATCTTTTGATGTAATAAAATAGTCAATTCTCCAACCTATATTTTTTTCTCTAGCGTGTCCCATATATGACCACCAACTATATTCTTGTTTTTCTGGATACAAATATCTAAAACTATCTGTAAATCCTGCATTTAGAAGTTCTGTCATTTTTTCTCTTTCTTCATCTGTAAATCCTGCATTTCCTCTATTTGTTTTTGGATTTTTTAAATCTATTTCTTCATGTGCTACATTCAAGTCTCCACACATTATTACAGGTTTTGTTTTATTCAAATTTAGTAAATATTTTCTTATTTCATCTTCCCAAATCATTCTATAATCTAGTCTTTCTAATTCTCTTTTTGCATTTGGTGTATAATTTGTTACTAAATAAAAGTTTTCAAATTCTAAAGTAATTATTCTTCCTTCTTTATCATGCTCTTCTTTCCCTATACCATATGTTACATTTAATGGTTTCTTTTTTGTAAATACTGCTGTTCCGGAATATCCTTTCTTTTCTGCACTATTCCAATAACTTGTATATCCTTCTATTTCTAATTCAACTTGTCCTTGCTGACATTTGGTTTCTTGTAAACAAAAAATGTCGGCATTTGCCTCTTTAAAAAAATCTAAAAAACCTTTTTTTAAACAAGCTCTTATTCCATTTACATTCCATGATATAAGTTTCATAATTTGCTTTCCTTCCTAATCTATTGTAAATATTTTATAACTACATATTTATTATAACACATTTTTCCTTAAATTGTAAAGTTTTAAGGAAACATTAAGAAAGATTAATCATTGCAAAATACTACAAAAAAATAGTAAGAGACTTTTCTTACTATTTTTTCAATATCTATTTAAGTTGTTTCATAACTTCTTCTGCAAAGTTTTCTTCTTTTTTCTCAATTCCTTCTCCTGTTTCAAATCTTGCAAATTCTACAACTTTTGCATCTTTTAATATATTAGATACTTTTTGGCTTGGATCTTTAACAAATTCTTGGTCAACTAAGCAAATTTCTTCATAGAATTTATTAATTCTTCCCATAACTATTTTTTCTGCAATTGCTTCTGGTTTTCCTTCATTCATTGTTTGTGCTTTTAAAATTTCTTTTTCTTTTTCTAATCTTTCAGCAGGAACTTGTTCTCTACTTACAAATTCAGGTCTTGCAGCAGCAATTTGCATACATACATCTTTTGCTAATTCTTTATTTCCTGATGTCATATTTACTAATACTGCAATTTTTCCATCTCCATGGATGTATTTTTCAATTAATCCATCTGTTGTTTCAAATCTTGCAAATCTTCTGATTGAAATATTTTCTCCAATTGTTGCAATTTTTCCAATTAATGATTCATTTACTGTTTTTCCTTCTTCAAATATTGCTGGTTCTTGAAGTAAATCTTCAACTGTTTTTGGGTTATTTTTTACTACTTGTTTTGCTATATCCATTACAAATGTTCTAAATTCTTGATTTTTAGCTACGAAGTCTGTTTCAGAATTTACTTCTACTATAGCTCCAACTTTTCCATCTTCTGAAATATATGCTTCTACCATACCTTCAGCAGCTACTCTTCCAGATTTTTTAGCAGCTTTTGCTATTCCTCTTTCACGTAAAAGTTCTGATGCTTTTTCTAAGTCTCCATCTGTTTCTGTTAAAACTTTTTTGCAGTCCATCATTCCTGCACCTGTT
>ERZ1643249.2155-NODE-2155-length-18705-cov-27.980000_pt1 | contig 18705 bp, 18 predicted proteins | sample MGYA00579263_ERZ1643249 | MGnify/ENA primary metagenome ERZ1643249 (study PRJEB29033, sample SAMEA4952264) | chicken gut metagenome | biome: Broiler Chicken; feature: Gastrointestinal Tract; material: Caecum | place: Ireland | collected 2018 | study: Broiler... | reverse complement strand
CATTTTGGCAATCCTTCTTTCTGCCATTTCCTATTTCACCATTCTTATATCCACATAATTCCACATATTCAGCAATTGCTTTACGTTGTTTGCTCTCATTATTTTTAGTACGTCCAAAGTTAGCGGCTATGAGAGCTTTTAACTTAGAAGATTCATCTTGTATGTCGTACCTGATTACAGCCGGTACAACTTCAAAATTATATTTCTTATATATAGGGGTAGTGCCTTTTTTGGCACCCCCTAAAAAATATGTTCAGTTTGTGGCATCACATCTGTACTTAAAGCAGCAGTGTTGATGGTGTGTGTATTTGTGAATTAATTATGAATATATTACTTATTTATTCATACTTTGTTCATATTTTAACCGAACACGATTTTAAATATTTACCACCCTAATTTTCTTGATATTTTCTAGCATTTCAAGTTCCTACTATTTTGCTATAATTTTATCAGAATATTAAACACAGAAATATCTGTTGCCCGAAATCCAGCGATTTTCACCGAACATTTATTCGATAAGGCTATATTTATCAATTTTCTTTCAGTCATATATATCAATTTTAGCGATAAATACTTACAAATTTAACTGTTAGCATCAAGCTCATAGCCTGATTCCGAATTATACCTAAATTTCACACTTTATTTGCACAAATTTGTTTACAATTTTAGTATTAACATTGATTTTACTAGGCTTTTTAAATGTTTATTGATTATGTACCGAATAACCATTAATAAAATGACCGGGCGAATCACCCACCCATCTTATACTATAGCTTTCATACCCAAAAATTTTAGGGGTGTTTATCTATTGCAATAAAAAAACCACGGGCAAAAGTCCGTGGTTCAACAAACAACAAATCATTATAAGAAAGCTCTTACATGACAATATCATTATACTATATGTTTCATGGAATGTAAATACCTTTGATCAAATTATCTGTCATTTTCACTTTCTACTATTTTTAAATATTTATATATTGAATTTCTGCTTATATTTGATAACCTTGAAAACTCTGACAAATTTATTTTTTTGTTTATATATCTAGGGTAATATCTGAAGAAGGACTGGGGTATATCATTAATAGTAGTTCTTTTTCTGCCCACGACTTTACCTTTCGCTTTTGCGTTAGCCATTCCCGACTTAATTCTTTGTATTGTTATTTCTCTTTCCATTTGAGAAAATACAGACATCATACGCAGCATCCCCATTGTCATAGGATCAATTTCATCTCCTGTACAGTCTACAACAAAACCTCCGACTATCAACTTTATATGATTATTCTGCACAAACTCCAGTATTTCACATAATTGTTTTGTTGATCGTGACAATCTGCTTACTTCAGTACAAGCAATTGTATCTCCAGCTTTCACTGTTTGTAATAGTTGCAGCAATTTTTCTCTGTTTTCATGAGAACCTGATTCGTATTCCCAGAAAATATTACTTTCTTTAATTCCAATTAAAACAAGTTCTCTTTTTTGTCTATCTATATCTTGCTTTTCTTCATTAGTACTTGCTCTTGCATAACCATATTTCATTTTCTCCCCTCCTCGTTTAATCAACAATTGTTCAAAAAAGGGTACAAATATTTTCTTACACAAAAACAATTGATATTTATCATAAAATCAACTTAAAACAAGCTCATTTTAATTGTTCAAGTTATCAAGTGTTTTCTTGAACACAAAATAATTTAGTCCTTATTAGCAATTATCGCCTCATACGATAATTCTTCTTTCAAGTCAACCTCCCATTCAATCAAGTCCTGCGGCTGACATTGTAGAAGCTGACAAATATCTTCAATTGTTTTTGTACTGACATCACATACAAAATCTTTGCCTCCATGAGTTTCCTTATAATTTCTCAGTTTCTCTTCGATTTCTTCCATTGAATCTGCCGAGCACATCTTTAACTTTGTCAATGTACCCTGCGGTATTAAAGCTTTTTTTCTGATCACATAAGTAGTAATCCCTTTTTCCTTCAATTTTCTCATTAATTTATTATAGTTAATCATATCTTTTCTCCTGTTATGTGCATATATTTATGTGTATATTATAGCACTTTTTTATAAAGTTTTCAATAATAACAGATAAGCTTAAATATGATATGCCCCTTAAATTACTAATTCATAAATTAACCGCAGTCTGAGCACTATGTCTTTTATGTCTTTCTATTTGCTTGCCAAATATTTTACCCAAATGGTAAAAACTCTCAGCTACACTATACAATTCATCTGCTATCTCATCAGAACAATGTATCTTATCGCAAATATCATTGATCTTCAAATCTATAATATCTTCAGCAGTATCATCACAATTATTAAATTCTCTGTAACTAAATCTTTGATGCTCTAATATCTTTAAAATTTCTGCATGTTTATTGAGTAAATCTTTTATTATAGATGTTTCTATTTCTTTATATGATTCATAATTTAACACCGCTGCATACATAGTTGTCACATGAATCATAAAGTATTTTTCATCTTCATTTAATTCGTCATTTACCCCGATGCTTTTATAATATTTTACTTGACTGTCTCTATCAAGATTTAAAAATCCTTCTGCTAAATCTAAATATCTGTCACAACGCTTATGATCGCTGTTAATCAAAAGCATATCCTTAAACCTAATCCATGTTCCCGTATTCTTCCACTGCCAGATTGTTTTTTTCCTGTCAAGCTCATCAGACATATATTTCAGTCTTCCAATTGACAGTTTACTTATATTATTGAAGTCCATACTATAAATATGAAATCTCTCATTTGTCGGCTTTATAACTTTCTTTTCTTCATCGGTTAATTCTACTGTTGTAACTATATCATATTCAAAGCTCATTTTAATTCCTCCGTTCAATACAAAAGGACACTTAAAACAAGTGTCCTTTACTGTTAATTAGTATTACATTATATTTTTACATGTCTAACAACTATTTCCATTCCTTAAATAAAGCATACAATAAAAAGCATATACCGATTAAAAATTCCATACTTAAGCCTCCTTATCATATAAATCTTGATCCGTTCATTATAATTGTAATTTAATTATATCACATTCTGTATTAATTGCAATAGTTTCTTCCTATTTAATTATAAAACCGTCAAGCCTGCTCTTCATTTTTCTACAGTTCTTGTTAATCCTGTAATTTTTCCATATACTATACTTCCATAATTTGAAATTGTAACACAAATCATTAATAATACTTACTATGTACCTTGCCATAATTTTTCCTCCTTTATAAACTCTGTATAAGCAAATCCCTTAGATCCGCCTGTGCCCTGTCATACAAGAATGCCTCTCTGTCACCCTTGTAAAATCCGGGTGTAGCTGCGTTCTTGTATCTCTGTTCTGTCTGATCTGCAAGGTTCTTGTATGTATCGTTAGAGATACAAAAGTCTTTACATAATCTTTTTAATTCCTTTTTCCAACTCATATTAAATGCCTCCTTCTATATAAATAAACATCTTATAACTTTAATTCCGCCTGACTCTAAAGCCGCAAGTAACTGTTTCTTACTTTCTATCAATGCTATATCCTTTTTAAGAGCATCCAAAACATTCTTATTACCTTTATATTTGTTTAAATATTCTGAAACCATTTTTTCTAATAACACATCATGTAAATAGTACATTTCATTATTATTAATAACAATTTCAGACATAACACTTGTTGTGTGGAATCCTGTTCCCTTTAAATCCTTCTGTAATTTACTAAAAATACTGAAGCTTATTCTAGGATCAGTTTTAGGTATCCGGCAATTAGTTACAATGCCTTTAGTCTTTCCGTTCTCATCTTTTACAGTTATGCTTGTCATACTCAGTTTAATATGATCGTTTTCTTTAATATCTGTTATGTTCATAGTAAAGCCTCCCTAGATATATTTTTTATATTGAGCTTGCTTATATCTTTCAAAACAAATAGCTTTAAACCGATATAAACAAGCTATTATCTCATTATCCTAAACCTGATAGCATTTGCTATTGAGTTTATTTTTTGTGCTGCTCATCCCCTACAGTTCCTATAGTACATTACTATGTATTTACAGTTAATAATAGCTGTATCCCTCAAGGCTGCACTATTAAATTGTCAAAGTTCAGTATTATAGTAACTACTTCCTACTATATTCAGCTTGTAACTACTTCCTACAAGCCTATACCATATATTAGTTATATAAAGTCCGCGGAGGGCTTGAACCTCCTGCCCCGCCTGTCGGGCGGACTGATTAGATCATTCAAAGTCAACGGCTGTTATATTTCCGTCTGTAATGGTTGCCACGCAAGAAATAGGACTGTCAAAATAGAAGTTCTCTACTTCTGTATACTGGTATAGATTCCCGTTACTGTCTGCAAGGTTAAGGATCAAGCCCCCTTCTTCATATGCAACGCTTATAACCGTGCATTCCTTTGTTATGGTGTCGCCTCTGCCTGTCAACGGCTGCATTGGTGCAGCTATTACAGCGGCAGCCATTGCAAGACTTGTGATCATTGTTACAGTTGTTGTTACGATTGATTTTTTCATAGTGATTTCCTCCTTAAATAAATATATTTTTTTCTATGAATCCGCCGCTTGCGTTGAAGCTACAACCTTATTTCAGTTGACGGCGGTTAAAGATTATTTAATTCTTAATACATTGTAGTAAGTAGTTTTCTCATACGGCTTTAAGTCATCACCTAAAACCTCGGATAATCTCTTTTTATCTAATGTAGTTCTACTCTGTGACTTGTAAGTAATTTTTGCACTTACTGTTATTTCAGTGTCAAGCTCATTCTCTTTCATGTACTCAATGATTTCATGCTCTACAAAATGGATTTCATTTTCAAGCTCTTCTTTCATTGTTTTCAAGTTTCTTAAATTCTGTACTCTGTTTTCAAGTTCTGATTTTGCTATACACATATGTATGCCTCCTTTGATTTGTTGTATTGTTTATTTTTGTGTGGTCTGCTTTGTTTGACCTTGTAAGCTTATTATACACATATTTTTGTGAATTGTCTATCGGTATTGTGCACATATTTTTGTGAATAATTTCGTGAATTTTGTACACATAAAAATGTGAATATTTGCTTGACTGTTCACATTTATTTGTGTATAATTGTATTAACAACAAACAAATAAAATATATTTTAAGGAGGAATTCACATGAAATCAGTATATGAAATGGTTACAAACAGAATAATTGAACAGCTTGAAAAAGGTGTGATACCGTGGCATAAACCTTGGACGGGCACAATAAACGGAGCATATAACAGAATAAGTAATAAATCTTATTCATTATTGAATCAGATGTTATTAAAACATGCAGGAGAATATGCGACATTTAAACAATGGGATAACTTAGGCGGACATATTAAAAGAGGCGCTAAATCTGAAATAGTGGTATTTTGGAAGATTCAGCAAGTAGAAGAGATACAAGAAGACGGAACAAAAGAAGTAAAGAATATATCTTTGTTAAGATATTACAATGTATTTCATATCTCACAGGTTGAGGGTGTAGAGCCTAGAAATAAGAATGATCTAACAGAGAATGAACCTATTGCAGCAGCGGAGAATATTAAAGATAATTACAAAGCAAGAGAAAATATAGAAATAATCGAAACTATATTAGATAGAGCATATTACAGCCCCGCAGGTGATTATATAAAAATACCCGCAAAGGAACAGTATAAAGATATAGAGGAATTTTATAGTACATTATTTCATGAAATGATACACAGCACAGGGCACAAAACAAGATTAAACAGACTAGACACGGAAAATAAAGCAATGTTTGGAAATGAAGTTTACAGTAAAGAAGAATTAGTTGCTGAATTAGGAAGTGCAATGTTATTAAATATGTTAAACATAGAGACATCAAAGACATTTAAAAATTCAGCTGCATATATTCAGAATTGGTTACAGGTATTAAAAAATGATAGTAGATTTATAGTGTCTGCAAGCAGTAAAGCAGAAAAAGCAGTAAATTATATATTGAGCGAGGCTTAAAACAAAAAGGGGCTAGAATTTATATCTAGCCTCTATTTTGCGTTTATTTTGACTTGTAAGCGATTTTGTTGTTTTGTGACATAAATATAGGTTTAAATTGTTAAAACGTCTTATACAAGGTGATAGACAGTAAATACAAAGTTTTTGTGGATCTGGTGTGAAAGGTATTGTATAATTTGTCATCATATGATATAATATATATTGATAGGCTTGTGCCTATCTACAAGAGGGATTGACAAGGCGGTTGTAAATAATGCCCTGAAAGGGGGCTAAGCCTATGAATTATTATGAATACATATTAGTATTGATATTAATAATCATCATTTTGGCGTATACAAAAAAATAACCGCCCTACACTCTCACATATAGGGCGATCATTTTAAAAATCAACTTTTATGTGGGGCTGCAACCGTTGAGGCTGCCCCTCTTGTATTATTATAATAGCATATTTATTGCTGATAGTCAAGTAAAATGTTGTGTTGTCCCATAGGGGGCGGCATATGTACTCCGGGGTATATTACATTTGCTACAAAGGCGGTTCAGGTCGTGGCACCCCTATCTAATGTATACGCATATCACAATAATTTTTAAAATCTCGAACCCAAAATCTTTCATTTAATAACATCATTTTCAATATTACAAAAAACAATATATATTTTGCTGTGGAATTATTGATTTTTAAAACTTCAATAAAACAAACATTTTATAAACAAAAAGCGTCAATATATATTTTGAACAATATAAGTACATATTCAACGCCTTCTTTTGTGCAACTTTTTAGAATTCTTTTTATAAAATTACACAAATTGATACAGTAATTTTCTATAAAGCAAAAAAAATAGTAAAACTTCACAAAAAAGCATTACTATAAAAATATATCCTATACATCTATTGACAAATTACTTTAGATATGATATTATTAAAGATGAGGCACCCCCATCTAAAATGCCTTTGAGATAAGATTCAACTTTCACCCTTTTGAATTTTATTTTAGGCATTATCTATCTTAAATAGTTTTATGATTAAAATTGCATATTTAATCATATCACCAAAAGCAACTATTGTTACAGGTAATAATAACTAGAATATTAACATGTATACTTAAATTTATCTTTTTCAATTTTAATTATATCATATTAATATTCATTCTGTCAAGTGTAAATTTTAAAAATGGTTGAAAAAATAAGCAAAAACTTATAATTTGTAACTGTTTTATATTTGATCTAGTTATTTTGCCTTAGTTTATTATAGCGAAAGGAGCATTACTATAAGACAAACTAACTTACAATTATTCAAGTTCTATTCAATGCTATATCCTGAGAACTTGAAAGCAGATGAATATATCCGCATCGTATGTCTTAGAAAAGGAGCTGACACCCCTTTTCAGAAGTCCTTATTTGTCAAAAACTATATCGAGTTTGAGGCTGCTGTTGCTAAATATAAGTATAGTTATGATGTGTATACTCAACTTGCTACAAATCGAGATAATATTAAAGGTTTAAAAGAAAATCAGCGGCAGCGAAAAGTCTTATATTTAGATTTTGACTTTCAAGATTATCCTGATCTTGCAAATAAAGATATTACTTCTTTTTCAGCTAAAATAAAGGATAAATTCCCCTCACTATTTATATGCTGCGGTGTTGCAAGCGGCAATGGTTATCATTTTTATATAAGTATAAAGCCAAGTTGTAATATTAAATCAATAACAGAATTAAATTATCAGCTTGCAGAGCTAGTGGGAGCTGATTTAGCAGCTTGCAAATCCACGCAAATTGTAAGAGTTCCCACATCGTATAATCACAAAGTCGAAAAAGGCATATATGATTATGTAAATAAAGATAAGTGGAAATATACGAAAGTCGTTTTTAACGACTATAAGAAGAACGAACTTTTCAAAGCATATACTTTAGATAATATTGATACTTATATTCAAAAATATATAAGTAATGAAAAAGCTAAATTTGAATTTGCAGAATACAAAACAAAAGTAACTTGGAATTACGCAGATAAAAGCACACCTCAATGTTATTTATGTATTAAAAAAGTATTCTATGAAGGTGCAGATATACACCAAAGAAATTTTTGGCTAGGTAGAATTGTCAAAATGTATCAAAAACAAGGTGTTTCTGAACCACGAATTTATAAATTAGCTCATGAATATAATTCACGGTGCAGACCTCCGAAGCCAACTTCAGTTATTGATGATGATGTCAAAAGATACTTACACACAGATTATAATTTGTTAGGGTGTTGGGAGTCCATAAAGAATCAAACACAAAGAAATTTTGTACAGTCACAATGTGATAAAGCGTTTTGTCAAAATTATCATACAGGAACAACTCTAACAATCGATGCCAAATTATCAAAACTTCCTTGCAACGTGTTGACAGATACAATTCTGCGTAAATTAAGCGGTAATGAATATATGATTTTAACATTATTAGACATGTATTCAGAAAGTTTCGGACGAAGAGGATTTAGAGTAAAAAATCTTAAAAAATTGCTAAAACCTCGTTACATTGATAAGCCATGTATAAGCAGCAAAACACTAAAAAAAGTGTTAGAAAATTTAGAGAGAAACAAATGGATTATTTTAAAACCTGATGTAAAGTCGAATTTGTATGACGACATACATATAAAACAAAGTCGTAAGTTAAAAGAGTATACTGGTGGTTATATTTTATTCTATTTTTCAGTATGTTGTGCTTTAATTGATCGGAGAATTTCTCAGACTGCATATAAAATATATCTTACTTTAATAAGAAATCTGACAAATAATAAATCAGTAACTTATAAAGAATTAACAGATGATTTACAAATTGACAAAGGCAACATAAGTAAATATATCGGTGAGCTTGCAGATGCTAAATGTATATTAGTTCAAAAAAAAATATCTGAACTTGGTAAAGAATATAATAAATACCAAATTATCGATCCCGATATATTTAAAGATGATAAATCATTTCTTGATACAGGCGAGAATATTAAAATATCTCTTTTAGCTTAAATTAGCAGCCATTTATATAGTTTGCTGCTAAAACAAAAATGTACGTTAAAAAGTTAAAATTCTGTAGAAAAATCCAACTCTTTTTGACTTTTTGTTAGGAAAAAATTACAACCATAAATCGTTAAAAAATTTTTCCAAAAACATTGATAAAATATAGCTTATTTAAAATTCTATTGGAAAAATTTACAACCATTGTATAAGTATGTATATAGTGTGAAGCAAAGCTCACACATATGTGTAAGAAGGGGTGTCTCACATATAACTATTATCATACAATATAATCTTACGGAGCTGTAAGATGGAAAGGAATTAATGATTTTAAGTAAGAGGATTTTACAAAATAATAAAATTAAATTGATTGAAAGAGATGAAATCTTTACACAAGTTCCAAATTGGAACAAATACTTCATCTCTAACTGGGGTAGATTGATACACAAAAATAATAAGGGCAGGTATACCATTGTAAACCCCAGTATAACAAAAGGTGGATATTTAACCTATACATTATCCAAGCCTGCCAGAAAATATAGAGGGAAGAAAGTTAGAAATAAAGCAGGAAGCACAAAAACTATCAGAGAATGTAAACCTGCTCATCAAATGGTTGCTATTATATATGTAAATAACCCCTATCCCATAAAAGATTATTCTATTAAAGATTTAGAAGTACATCATAAAGATAAGTCTAGAACCAACAATTATTTTAAAAATTTAATGTGGCTATGCAAAAACAAAAATGGAAGAACAGACCATGATTTTATACATAGTATTAAAAAAATTGCTTTATATAACAATGAAAAAGCCACATATCATACCTATAAAGATATTGACTTGTTATTGAACAGGCTTGACATTGATGTATTAGAGTTTATAGACACAATAAAATACAGTAAAACATATATCAAAGATGGTAAATGGACTACTTATAATGTCAATGACTATTATGTGGGAATACAATATGTTAAAAATAAAAAATAAGTTTTATACAAGGAGATAAATAAAATGAAAAATAAAAATAAATTGATTTGTTATAACTTAATGTTAGAAGTTACAAGAAGATGTAATTTACAATGTGAACATTGCATGCGTGGTGAAGCTCAAAATATAGACATGCCAACTAAAATATTAAAAAAAGCACTGACACAATTTGATGAAATATTTTATTTAACCTTAACAGGAGGAGATCCATTTTTAGCTCCACAGGTTATAGAAGAATTGGTAAGCATAATTATCAACAACAAAATGAAAGTTGTTCATCTGTCACTAGTGGAGAATGGGACTGTATTAAACGATGCAGGTATTAGATGTATACGGGCTTTAAATAAGTTGGGGGAATATATTTATACTGATGTTTGGAATAAATCTAAGCCAAAAGAAATTGATACCCCTGTATCAATAAGCATATCTGAGGATGAATTTCACGATAATAATATACATGCAGCTATAGAGTTTTATAATAAATATGCTAATCAATATTTGACTATTGGATCTCAGGGCGATTGGGAAGTTAATTTTCAAAATAAAAATGCTAAGACAATAAAAATGCGTGATATAAAAAATCATAAATGGGTAAAAACAGGTCGAGCAAAAGAAAATAATAATATTTCATACGGAAGATATACAAGTCATAAACATAAATTAGTATACAATAATGACACAAAAATACTATACAGTATACAAATATGCGCGAATGGAAACATTGTGCCTATAGACTCAATAAGTTTCGAAGAGATGGACAAATACAATTTGGGAAATGTTATGGACAATATTCAAATTTCAGATATGATAAATTCTTGGAATAGTAATGAAGTATTATCTCAAAGAGAAATAACGCAATATTGTAAAAATAAATCTTTGTTAAATAACTCTAAAATTCCCTCAGATGTAAAAATTAAAAAGAGTATAGATAATTATTATCTTCATGCAAAAAGAATACTAACTAGGGAAGTTTACACAGATTATCCATATCTTACAGATGATGAATCACAATATTTGATTGTATCATTAATTGCAATTTTATTTGTAAATATCTCATTAGATGAACAAAAGGATATTTCATTGGAAGATCGAAACTCTGTTGAAAAAAATATAATTAATTACGTTTTATCTCGTGCTTTTAATGAAGAATGTAATGTCAATATGTCATATACAGATTTAGAAAATATTGTGATCAACACAGTAAAATTACATAATGAAAGAGTTTTAAATAAATTTGGATTTTGGGGATATTTAGATTATATTAAAGAACTAAACGCAAAATCAAAAGATATAAATTATTACAAAAATTTATTAGTTGATAATAAAATTGTACCTTAATACAGTAAATATTACAAAAAATATAAGACTTATTGACACAGATATTCATTGTATATGGGTATGGGACAATACCCCATACCCTTGTAAACAGTAGTATTTTATAGACAAAATGAAAGGACTTGATTATATAGATAAAAAACAGATGAAGTTGACAAAATTTTGTGAATCATTTGATATACCCAGAACAACAGCTTTACAGTGGGTACATTCGCAAAATTTCCCTGCATACAACCTTATGGGCAGATGGTATATTGATGTAGACGAGTATTATTTATGGCGAAAAAAACAACATATTAAGAATTATAGATATGCTTAGTATAAATTATTAACTTAAAAATTATATTGACAACAAGTGCGTGTAATGGTATTGTTATGTTGCACGCACTTATATAAAGGAGTGTATTAAATGAAAAAGAGAGCTGATGGCAGATATTGTAAACAAATACTTATAGGATACCATGAAAATGGAAAACGGAAATTAAAAACGATTTACGGTAGAACTATCAAAGAGATTGAAAAAAAAGAAAGGGAATTTAGATTCGAGCTTGAAAATGGACTTATAAATAATAATCTAAATATTACTTTAAAGGATTGGTCTCTGATATGGCTTAAAACATATAAATGTAATTTGAGCAATAATACATACACAATGTATGCAAACGCTTTAAATACACATATTATACCTTATTTCAATGATCAAGAAATAATTAACATTAAATCTGTACAAGTACAGCAATTATTAAATCAACTTATAAGCGAAAAGCATACAAGAACCGCTGAAATAGTCCGATTAACATTAAAACAAATTTTTAAACAAGCAAAAGTTAATGGATATATAACAAAAGATATAATGGAAACAATAAAAACTGTTGAACATCAAACAAAAGAAAAACATATATTATCTGATAGTGAGAAATATTTTATTGATGTTGCAGAATTAGCCCCAAAGCAAAAAATTTTCTTATATATAATGTTATATGCAGGACTAAGGCGAGGTGAAACACTTGCTCTAGTCATTGATGATATTGATTTGGTAAATAGGACAATAACTGTAAATAAAAGTCTTTACTTTAATGGGAATCAATCAGATATTAAGTCACCAAAAAGTCAGGCTGGATATAGAACTATTCCTATTATAGATAAATTATTTAATGAATTATCTGTTTATTTGAATAATTTAAAAGGTAACAGACTATTTTCAATGTCAAATGGTAAGTATATGACAAAATCAAGTTATCGCAAATTTTGGGCTGGTATTGAGAAAACACTAAATCAAGTATCAGGTACGAATATTGCCTTTACTCCTCATATATGCCGCCATACTTATGCTACATCTCTGTATTATAGCAAGGTAGACATTAAAACTGCACAATATTTATTAGGACACTCAAGTCTAAAAATGACATTAGAGATATATACACATCTTGATAAAAAACAAATATCTTATGAGGTAGATAAACTAAATAAATATATTAGTCAGTCAAAAATCAGTCAATGTCAGGATCAAGTATAAAACAGTAAAAATAAAAACTGCTCAAACCCTAAGATTCAAGCAGTCTTCAACAAGTGAGACATTCGGGATTCGAACCCGAGACCCCTTGATTAAAAGTCAAGAAAAGCATTGAAACAAAACACACAAAAATAACCATTATCCTTTAAATTCTTGATAAATAGTAATGTTAATTATACCGTAATTAATAATAATAAACAGTTTTAAGTCAGTCAAATTATCAGTCAGTTAAAAAAATAAGGTGCGTGCAATCTTCTTCGTTTTCACATATTAGTTTATTCCAATCTACAGGAAATTATCGAACTGTTTTTTGTACACAATAAAATAAAAGAAAAATAATAAAACATGTTAAAAAATCTATATTTTACAAGTTTTCTGATCTTACCTCAATTTATACCATTCAATAATAAATTACCCAAAACCATAGATTTTAAGCCACTTTACCGAACTAAATCAAAATCATTGCTTTTTTCTTTACCATATTACATATATCTTTAAAGAAAGACGATAAATGCTTATATCTACAATAAATATTGCATTTATATCAAATGTTACTGTTCATTTGATGTTATATTAATACCATGCATAAAAACGTATTATTTTATTAAGAAATATCAACATATTTAATTTTGTATAGAAATTTATCGAACCATCGCCCGAAACCATCAAAATAACCATTTCGCAAAATATTTTTATAAAAAACATCATTTTATATTGACAAATAGATTAAATGACATTATAATTTAATTGTCAAAATATCTATAGTTTAAATAATAATATTGAGAGGTGATACTTATATGTGTAATGTTTATAGTTATATGAGAATCAGTACAGAGGAAGAAAGAGGTTTACAGAAGTTTACTAGACAAGAAAACGCATTACAAAAATACGCAAAAGAAAATCATATTGAATATACACTTGAATTTAAAGAAGATAAGAGCGGCAAGAACTTTACTGATCGCAAAGAATGGTGCAAGCTTGAAAGCATTGTAAAAGCTGGTGATACTATTGTATTCAAAGATATATATAGATTTACACGGCAGGCAGAAGAAGGCTACAGAAAATATATGCAACTTCTTAATGAAGGAGTAGAGCTTATTTTTATTGATAATCAGACGGTAAGCACTCCATATATTAAACAACTATTGAATGTAGCAAAAGCTCAAAATTTAGTGGCTAGAACAAGTCTTGAAAGTACCGTTAAACTGCTTTTAATAGTTGAGCTTGACAGAGCAGAACAAGAAAGAGCCGCAACAGTACAACGAATTAGAGACGGTATAGCTGCTAGCAGCAAGAAGTCTGGTAGACCAAAAGGTAAACTTGACAAAATGACAAATGAATTAAGAGAGGATATTAAATTGCTGCTCAACGACAGAAGTATTAAGTATATTGATTTAATGAAAAAACATAGAATTAGCAGAAATACTTTAAAAAAATATATTGATATTGTTAAAAAAGATAAAACATCCGTTTACTAACATTATTTAGTATAATCTTAAAAGTACATTATTATATAATTTCCAAGAAAAAGACAGTGAACAATTTGTTCACCCACAACTTATATATAAACAAAAAAGGAACCGATTGAGTCTGGTTCCTTTTGCTGTATATGGATCAATATATTATTTACCACATAATATATCTAAGGTTCTTTTAATTATTTGGCTATTTGTATATTCACTTTTATCATTTGAAAATTGAATGTTTATTCCATTACCTATTAAAATTGTTTTTTCCATACTTCCACCTTATATCATAATGTATTTTAATCTTTTTTAATAATAGCATATATTTTATATTATGACAAGAATTATTATTTATTTGTTGAATTTTAAAATGTATTATTTTGTCGATATTTATTGAACCAAAAAGAAACATGTGGTATAATTTATATGTTATAATATAATATAATTAAATAAAGATAAAGAAGGTGTTACTAATGAAAAAATCTGAAACTGGTGATCAAATTAAAAGTTTTGCTAAAATTTTATATGTGTTATGTATTTTAATAGCAATTATATCCCTATTGATAGGATTATCTGAAAGTAATGGTATTGTTATATTAAGTAGTATAGTCGGTGCTATAATAATCAGTTTTAATTACCTATTGATAAAAGGATTTGGTGAGCTTATTAATGATATAGCTGAAATTAAAATAATTGCTAAAAAAAATTTCATTGACGATTTACCTGATATGGATGAAACTCTTGACAAATAAAATGTGTATAGAATGAGGGGCGATAATATGGAAAATAGATATACAATTATAGATGATAAGCAGTCATATATGTTTCAAAAGGGCTGCCCTGTACATTGCATACACACCAGAATTCTTAAGGATAATAAATCTAAAAATACTTTGGCTCAAATTAAATTTATTAATACAAGCAAGTCAGTATCGTCCATATATATAGAAATAACATGTTATGACCCTGCAAATAATTGTTTAGGGAATATATCTAATGTTGTTTATACAAATGTCAATGCAGCTAGGAATGCAACCTTTGGAGATCGACAGCCTATTAATATTCGTAATAACACTGCCAATATAAAACTAAAGATAAATAAAATAATTTTTTTAGATGGTGAAATTTGGGAAAATCAATGTGATACAGAATTGAAAATTATTAATGATTTTAAAACTACATCATCTCTTGAAGATCTAGAAGAAATTTATATAGAGGAATTAACTAAAAACGGTATTAAAGCAAATTTTCTTTTTTGTGAAACAGATGACTATTGGATATGCCCTTGCGGAGCTGTAAATGAAACTGATAGTTGTTATAAATGTGGTGCAACTAAGGAATTAAATCAAAAATTATTAAATTTAGATTTTTTAAACAAAGAAAAAGAGACATTAGTTGCTAAAAAAGCAGAGCTTGTCACAATAAAAGAAAGAAAAAATAAGATTACATTAATTGTATTAATTTGCTGTGTTTTTGTTATAATTGTAGTTTTGGCTATTAGATCAAACTTAGCACAAAAAAATAAATATCAATATGCCTTAGACTGTTATAATAATAAAGATTATTATGCGGCAATGAATAATTTTTCAGAGTTAGATGACTATAAAGATAGTGAAGAATTCTATAAAAAATCCAGTCAAGTGTATAATGCTATGACAATATATGATAGCGGAGATATAAATGGCACCATTGATTACATACATAATGAAAAACTTGATTTTTCGGAAGGTACACAATTATTGCACTGGTGTTATTATAAACTTGGCGATGAGTATTATCAAAAGGCATTGAAAAATTCTGATAGCTTTTACTACAACAAAGCTATCGAAAATTTTAGTTTATTAAATGACTATGCTGATAGTAAAATCAGAATTGCGGATGCATATATGCATATGAATAATTATAAAACAGCATTGGAAGTTTTAAATTCGATAAAAGACAAAGAATATTATAAAGATTATACTGGTGAGATATCATCTAAAATAATTGATTGTAATAATGGGATATTATATGTTGATGCTATTAATTTGATTAATTCCGGTAAAATTACTGAAGGTATAGAAAAACTAAAAACAGTTGATACAGACTTTATTGATACAAAAGAAATGCTGGATAAATGGTCTATAGCCCAAAGCAAAGGACTTATTGGTAAATGGAAAGGCGATAATGATTTTGTAAAAGGCATTTTTGTTGGGTTAATGTGTGAAGATAACGATATATGTTATAATATTAAAATATATTATACAAACTATACTAAACAATATATAAAATCAATTGATAATTCTTTAAAAATAGATTTGGGCTATGGTACAGATATTACAGAAGATTATAATAACGCAATAATACCAACAAGTTATTTCAATAACAGTGAAACTGATAAAAATATTATTAATACAGCCATTGCTGGGAACGGTAAGTTAATAGGCGACAGTAACAACAGTAAAGAAGAAATATACTATGACTATTACTTAAGCAAAGAAAATAACAATTTGATTTTAACTATCAATGGGCATACACTATTTGGTGGTGAAATAAAAAGTAGTGAACAATTCAAATTTACAAAAGTACTTTAAAATCAGGGAGGTATCTATATGAAAAAAGTTATTAAGATAATTTGTTTCGTATTAACTTTTACATTAATGTTTCAAATTACTAACATGCCTGTTTTAGCAAGCGGATACAGCACATATTCTAATACTGCAGTATATATTAATAATTACCCTATACCTTCAACTAAATTTAATAATAAAATTTATTTAATGGTGTCTGATCTGTTAAATTATGGATTTAATACATCATGGAATGAGTATTCAAGAGTTATAACAATCACCCGTAATGTTGACAAAAATGAAATAGATGTTTTGCCAACATTCTTGCCAACAGATAATTGTTTAGGGAAAGCCCACATACAATTTTTAGATACGGATATTAAAATTAATATTAACGGGACATTTATTGAGACTTATGGTTCACCCAATGGAAATGTATATTTTGATGTTAATTCACTCAATTTTTTTGAAAATATAAGTGTCGCTTATAGGAGCGATATTGATGCTTATAAAATATGGATATCTGATCTTAATGATGGATTGAATGAACCTTGGCAATTAAGAAAACTTGATTATCAAGAAAAAAATTACACTGGTTATAATGAAAATTGTGATACTCTGTATTTATATGATAGTCCAGGTTATATTGAAGAATATGGAGATGTTTTTTGTATTAGCGGAGCCTTTTATAATAATGACAAAACAATGGGTGCTACTCCCAAGGGCACTTTCCGCATTATAGATATAATAGATGCCAATGGAAAATCCAGAAAGCTTGGCGGCAGAACTTATGCTTTAGAATATTATGTGGATAATAACAGTTATACCATTTTGCCTTACTTCCAAAACCTTACAGATTTTAAGACTTCGTTTATGTTTTGGTTTAATTCAGAAGAATTAAAGCCATCATCAGCAAATGATGGTAGAGGACTTGTAAAATGGGAATTTGAAAGTGACGATTATATATGGAGTGGTGAATTTAGAACGGAAAATTTACCTAATAATTATTAAAAAGTTATTAACTAAATAAAGTCTATAGCCTAAAAAAGGGCTGTCGGTTAATACCGATTTTTGCCCCTAACACTTTAAAAAAGAGACAGCCCTGTAAAATTCAAGCTTTCTCAAGGCTTTGAATCTTCATTGGACTGTCTCTTTCATTTAGTTATATTTATTTTTGAGCACAAAAACCAAGCCCCTCTCTGTTTCATTTTCGGACTTGATTTTCTATCTGTTTTTATGCTGTTTTATTTTCTTTTTCCCATTCATATTTCTCGATTTCATGACGAAGGAATCGGTGATATTTATTTATATTCCACCAAATGACATATAACATAAATTCTTTATAAACTTTCTCTGCTGACCAGTAGTTGAACCTGATGGGGAATTTTCTTCTTCCTTCTTTATCTTCTCTTTTAATTGATTTAATTCTCTGTCTTTATTTTGATAATTGGAATAGAGTGCTCTATAATCGTTTTTAGAATTTTGTAATTCTTGTTCTTTGCTTTGTAACTGACGTTTAACACTATCAAGAGCAGTGGTGTCAACAGAATTTACTTTTGGTGTATTTTCCAGTTCTTTTATTTTATTTATGTATTTTTGGACTTCTTTCTGCGTAATTTGCTTGGTTACATCCATGGATTCTATGAGTTTTTGCTGTTCTTCTTTGGATAATTTTGCTATTACGTTAGCTGCTAAATCTTTGGTGATTATCTTAGCATTCAACAATTCCTTCATAGGGTCTGTAAGATTACGTTCTATGGTTAAGATTCTGGATAAGTTTCTTTTTGATATTTTGAATTTATCTGCTAGTTCATCAAGAGAAAATTTAGGATTGCCATTTTGGCAATCCTTCTTTCTGCCATTTCCTATTTCACCATTCTTATATCCACA